>Ga0228710_1004502_pt1 | contig 22017 bp, 6 predicted proteins | sample MedpolnodulmetaG_FD_177995 | JGI IMG/M metagenome (GOLD analysis project Ga0228710, IMG submission 177995) | Root nodule microbial communities from Medicago polymorpha collected in Santa Monica, California, United States - pink nodules | ecosystem: Host-associated > Plants > Roots > Nodule...
CGCGCTCACGTTCTTTATCAGAATCCCTTCCCCGATCACGGTCCCTTGATTTTAATCTGTCCCTCTCTCTGTCCCGGTCCCTGTGTAACTCCCCACTGGCATCCATTTTACGGTCTGGTTTAGACTTCAGTGTGGGTTCATCTTTTACATCTCTCTCAGCAGCCATGCCTTTGAAATCATCATCAGACTTCCTAGCATCGTTCAGCTTATCGCTAGCTTGCTTTACCAAAGCACCCTTGCTACCAGTCAAGTCAATATTAGCTTCTCCATGAGCTCCCTTTAGCGCTGACGTTACAGTGTTCATCGGGGAGCTACTTTGTGGAGCATCCTACAGAGTGGCAATGATTTCAAATTTGTTTGATCAAAACCATATCTTAATTGTCAATAATACAGGTTTACAAAAGCAAGACTGACCATTACCTTTGCAGTTGACCGAGACTTTGATTCCAATGATCTGTTGGAGAATGTAAATGAGTCCCACTCCTTGTAAATTGGTAAATATTGTGCCTTGGGAAGGTTATAAAGGTGAGCCAAAACCCTGCAGACTTCATCAATCCCAGACTTTTCTGCATCAAATGCCTTCCACCGTGGTGGGTTCTCAGGAAGGGGTACTTGAAATCTACGGGCTGCAGCATATACAACGCCACAAGCCACAACCTCGCTCTTAAATCTAACACACAATGTAGTGCGCAAACTGCATAAAGAATATAGTTAGGTAGGCATATAACTAAGAAACAGTAAGCGCGGTGTTCTAGTAAAAACATTGAATATAAGTTGTAATAAAAAATACAAGCACAACTTTTGGTCGGCAATTAAATGAGTAGATAAATTGTGTACTCCACTACGCTGTGATATGATCAGATGTTTGTCACACAAGATTATATGAAGCATCGAGTGTTTGCTTATAGCAACAAGTAAAACAGGTCCAACATCGTAACAAGTTGTTGAATGAGAGATGGTGAAACACACGTTTACACAACACACGGAGACTATTATATAGGCTCTGAAATAATCAACATAGAATCACAACATAAATTACATAATAACTACGATATCAAATCAGCATAAATATACCGTTATGCTACGTTGCATAGGTACGGGTACGGTACCCGGTACGGGTACAGGATACGGCATTTCTTAAAAAACTAAGGTACGGGTACATCAAGATAATATTTTTTGTAATTTAAAATAACATAGCATGAGGAAATTATATTGCTCAAATGACTACAAAAATTCAACCAAAAAAAATTACAATGCTAAAACATCCAAATTGAAAAACATGGGTACTGGATAAAACTTGATATCTATGCATGAATAGGAAAAATCACACTCTAACAGTGTCAATACCACTATTTCCTTCCCCATCTATGCATGTATACTATATTATAATCAAGTGAGAACAAAAAGTTTGACAAGGCTGACAGGAAAAGGTGAGCACTGAGCAGGCAGCAGCAGTCCCACAGTATAATAATTATTGTTGTCTGGCTCTAGAAATGTTGAGTTTTATAAAAAAAAAAACAAACTGTGCCTCATTTCCCAAAAAAACGCATATCCGTACCCCCTTAAGTACCAGAGCCGCACCGTAACTGTACCAACCATAAAAAAAATAAATAGGGTGCATCATGGGTGCGTACAGTACGCGTACCAGCGGAGTACCCGGTACGGGTACATTTTGCATTTTAGAGTACCGGTGCTTTAGAGCTGTTATGCAGGTAAAGTATTCTTCAAAATATCCACTCATTTGATAACAAACACAAGATCAACAATATCACAAAAATGTAAAAGCTTAGTACCATAATACAATCATATTTGCTGCCTAGCCTGTGCAATATTCTTCAAAACATCAATTCATTTGTTTTGTATTTTAGCCTAAGATTCTTAGGATTTTCACTTAAAGTTTAACACTGCCCACAAAGGACAATATTACATTATCAGGTTGTGAACAAAAATGTCATGGAAAGACTTGTCAATATTTTTTTTACTTCATTAAATGTGCTAAGGGGATCAGTCTATAACTTGACATTGTATGTTGCATCCGACTTCCAAATATAAATGACCTTGATAACTATCCAAACAGTTGATAACTGTCCAAACAGGAGACTAAAACTTCTATAGAAGCAAACCTTAAAAATCTAACAAAACAAAAGATACAATCTAATTCAGGGATCTCTAGGGACTCTGGGTACGTAAAGTGTCAACTGGAACACACGAATATACACAATAATGATAATAATAATAATATCTACAATTATGTATGTACCTATCGTTAGCCAGATTCCAAGCTTCTTGCCTCAACTCTGGAGGTGTTTCAAGGGTAGCAAGGTAATTCGAAATAAACTTGTGAGGATGTTCAACATGACAAATGAATCCCATTTCTTTCAAAATATGTCTCTCAGTTCCACTCAGCTCCGTTTTTAAATCAACGTATTTCTGTTCAGTAAAAAAGAAAACAAAATCATACAAATGACAAATTTATAGAAATAATACACATTGCATGTATGTGATAGAGCAGCAAAATGATAACAACAACAACCAAGCCTTATCCCACTAAGTAGGGCCGGCTACATGGATCAAACGATGCTATAATGTTTTATCATATACCATATTTCTATCCAACTCACAGAACAACAAAATGACTAATGGGAAAAATTCAGAAAACGATAATATTGATTATCCAAAAGAGACTGAACTCTCATACAAGCTCCTCAAAGAAGGGGAAACACACTATCTCTGCCTAATTGCAAAGGTCCCAACAGAAAATGGTTGAATAATGCCAATCCCACTACCCCTAATTAGTTCATTGGAACATCGAGACTAACTGCCGGGTCAGCAGATTTCTAATTCTCTCCCTTCTGCTTTTTTCTTTTTCTTATGTTCATACACACCTTTCATATGATGGGCATGCCATCTGCTTCATACTCTCATAGATCGAGCCTAAATCCATGATTCTATCAGTATGTGTGCTAGAAAAATTAAAGGGGCAAAACAGGAGCTTCAAACCTTGGAATACAAGTCTAAATGATCGATGGGCAAGTTCTCCCTCCTGCATTCCATCCTGTGAAAAATAATGAGTACTTGTCTGGCTTTTCTTGTGTTTTCCTCCAGTTTTGAAGCCAGCCACACACAGCTTGCAGCAACTTTCTGTAGAAAGAGATTCAATGGGTATTTTGATTTGTCATGCACGAGAGGAAAAGGAGCAAATAATAAATATATCACAAGACCTTGACATTGAACCGTGCAAATGACTTCTTGCAATAGAATCGATGAAATAGAACCTGACCAGTGGCCATGACCGCTTGTGGTCTGCCATACAGTTAAGGTTACAAATTAAAATGAATAAATTGCAGATGATTAAATTGAAAATGAAAACAATACTAATAAGAAAAAGGATACAATCTAAGCAGAATTCCACTTTCTTGGATGAGATCACACCCATAGATTCTAAGGGTGGTTTCAGTAGCTTCGTCTATACCATCTTTTCTGGAGGGTGAATTTGTTATCTGCTCATCCGTGAGGTAAAATGTGTCAATTGCTGTGTAGATCATCTTGTTTATGCTCCCTTAACCTTAACACAATCATAATAAAGCTTCATGAAGTTTCGAGAAAAAAAAAGGAGGAACTTGAACTTTTGTAGTAAACAAATAATTGATATTAGAAGTGATAGGAGCTAAACTGAGAGATTATTGACACCAAAAGATTAAAAACAAGAAGCACCTCAAATAGAGGAGGGACAAGTGTTCACGTGAGTGTAGCGATGAAGGAGATCAGGCAGAGTGAACTGAAAGGGTTTCTTTCCAGGAGCAATTAATATGGTGATCCCTATAGTTCTATAAAGTTGGTAAGTCCATATAGTTTAAAACAGTGTTGTCAATTGTGGATGCAGTAAATAGCAGTTTGTTCAAATTTCGCTACACTACAAAATCATATTTTGTTCAAATTCTGCTACGCTGCAAAGCTATAGGCTGCTATAGCCATTATTTGACAACACTTTGTACTTAAGAGTGTATTCCAAAACAATAATTATTTGTTCAAATTCTGCTAAGCTGAGCGCAATAACGCCACTATATTTGCTATTTGACAACGCTGGTTTCAAATGATAAAACCTTATAATTTTTAATTTTTTTATCAGTTAATACTCTGTTAACTTATCTTATCGACATAACTCATATACTTGGGAAAATTTTGGGGAGAGACACAAGAAAAAGGATATTAAAATAAATGCTTCTCTGTAATTTCTAACAGTCTATTCCCGACTTTCACTTAAGTTCAACATGAAGCCCATATGCTCCACACTACTACTATTACCGGTGCCGGTGGCATTAGCACCTCGATCCAATCACAACTACATTCCTCTTTACACTCTTATCAATAATGTTTAATAGTGGCGCTATAGCATAGCAGAATTTGAACAAATCACTATTGTTTCGTGATAAGCTGTTTAGTATCTAATACAAAACGTTGTCAAATAAGTAGGTGCTAATTGGATTCCAAGCAATTGAATTCTAAGTAAAAACCAAAATAATCAGAATCAGTGTTCAAATCTAAAATGAATTGAACACGAAATTGTTATTGCAGTAAAATACGTATCACCGTGCAAGTTTTGAGAGAAATTAGAATTTGAACACTTAAGAAACCATGATTTTAGGTTAGAAATTATTTCAGAATAAACCACCGAATTCAACAGCGCACAGTAATCAAGAAAATCAATATTTGATTCAAATCAAAGATAACCTGGAAAGCTTTTCAGACTGTTTCCGACGGCCGACGAACAACTCCGGCGGTGTTTTCCGGCGAGTTGAGTTCAGTGCGACACGAACTTGACGGAGCTGCTTAGTTTTGTTGTTTTTTTGTTTTAAGTTTTGTTTATTTTTTTATTTTTATTTTTTATTATAGAGTGCTTATTTTTCACTTTAGTAAATGATGATGGGCTTTTCAAAGGGAACATAGGTTTGGGCTTGCAGGATTAGAATCTCGTCTGTTGAAATTCTTTTCCCACCCCTCACATCTCTCTCGCACCCTAAGGAAACACAAATGTCGCTTATTTTTGGATTCTATAATCTGAATCGTGTTTTCCGGCAATCTAAAGGGGAAGAAAACATGTGCTGTAGATTTTGTACTTTACAAGTATATGTCTTCGTTTTCTTGTGAAGAGAGAGTTGAAGAACATTATGATCTTTTTCTCACAATGTCATCATAATGTTATGTTAAATTTCTCAATGGCATTCGTGAAGTATAAGTTTCCACGTTTGATTCTTGTTGGTCAAAAAAAAAATCTTGAATAATACGTGTTATTGGATCATGCTTTATCTTTTTCTGGTAGATTATATTTATAGGGTTTTGTTAGAAGACGCCTTTTATGAAAGTGTCTTTTAGCAAGTTATTCTATGAGCATTTGTTAAAAGAAACCAACTAATTTTTAAGAAGGTGTCTTTTAGCAAAGTTATAATTAAAAAGTGGAAATCACACCTTAAGATGTGGGTTGCTAAAAGACACATTCATGAATGGCTTCTAGCAAAACCCATATTTATATGCTTTGGATTGTGAGAATGCTTTATTGATTGTTCTTCAATCACTTTCTTTCATAAATGACTCAACAAATATTTAAATATTGGAATGATTTCTTGTTAAAAAAAATATATTGAAATGATTTCTTTTATAAAGTTCTTTTTTTTACCACAAAGGCCTAAACTCGTTAAAGAAAAGAGTAATGATATTTGAACAACTATTCTAGTACAATTTTTGGGACAACGTTGTTGTTCCTTCTTCTTATTGGTCAAAAACAATGGAGAGAGAAAAAGGAAGAGATAGAATAAGAAAATAATGTGAGTATGAGAGAGAAAGTTGTACAAAAATAGTTGTACAAATATCATTTCTCTAAAGAAAAACTACACAAGTTACAAAAAGGATAATGATCCTCACTAGATTTATGCTCTTCCCCCAACACATTTTGCTCGTGCCCAGCTGAAATACCCAAAATACTCATGCGTGAGTTAACTCAAGCAAGTGTTAAAATATGTGCATTATGAAATACCCAAAATACCCCTGCGTGAGTTAACTCACGCTGGTTTTGTTTTCACCTTTCTTTGTCATTAATTCTATCCCACTTTTGCTAGAAAACAACAACTTCATCGGGATGACCAAAACCAGCAATGAAATTAGTTTGGTTTCTCATTTATTCCTTCGATTTATTCTATCCAATTTACTCCACTTTTGTCATTTATTTTATCCCATTTATTCCTTCGATTTCCTCCATTGGATATTGACCAAAACCAGCAACGAATTTAGTTTGGTTTCCCATGAAACAATAGCCATCTCTACTTTGTCTATCATCACCAAATTTTATTGAAATTTTGTTCATTATTTGTTGTTGTTTCATTGGATTCCACATGATTTAGTGATTGAAGAATTTCATGATTCCTTGTTTGCTTTGGACTTGCTTGTGTTATTCCCTCAAGTTCTGTGAAAGCTAAATCCAGAATTGTTTCTAACATTCATACCAATAGGTGAAGTTGATGGTGTTGAAACTGAAACCATATAAGAATGTCTTGTTTGGAATTGAAAATTTTGGATTCTGTTGTTGAGGTTGGAGCAAGCGTGAAAGTAGCAAAAGTAAATATTGAAAGAAAACCAGCGTAAGTTAACTCACGCAGGGGCATTTTCGTCAGTTCAGTTAGGCGCGAGCGAAAAGTGCAGGGGGGAGAGCATAATTCTCCTCATTATACCAGCTAACAACAAATGATTACATTGAGATGGACATGGCTCAAAGTACATAATATTCAAATTCAAAGAACACCCAAAATTTGCAAACGCGTCAACACATTAGTTAGCTTCACGATAAAAGTGTTGAACTGTAACTTCATAATTAATTCAATAAGATGAACTTATCATCCCTTTTCCAACATTGTCATCACAATAGCTGAACCCACATGAAGCACAACACGAGTGAGATCCAAACTTCTAACATACTTTAGACCTTCGAAAACACCCACAAGAGAACTGCTCTTTACCCAAACGGTTTTGCTCATTCTTAAGTGAAATGACCAAAATACCCCTACGCATGTTAACTCACGCTAATGTTAAATTAGCGTGAGTTAACTCGCGTTGCGTGACTTAAGTCACACTGAAAAATCACTTACAGACTCTGTTTTTCTAGACACTTAAGAATTCTAAGATATGAACTTTTGTAAGAATTCTCTAAGTTGTTGATGTGAAACTTTGCAGCGTTTTGGCTCAGAGAGTATTGGTCTTATTGTTCTTGTTCTGTATTTTTCTTCAAGTCTTCATCCCTATTTATAGAGGATTTAAGAGACGTTGAGAACTAGTCGGTACATCAACTTGTCTTGACTGAACCTTTGATTCTTCACCATTGATCTTTTTCCTGATTTGATAATTGTCCTATGAAGAATCAATTTCAAAAACCATTCCAATAGAAAAGGAACAATGTCTGCAAACATTACTGTTATTCTTGTCTTGATGTATAGACACGATGCAGAGATGGTGGTTGCAGAGGCAGGTGCAGAGTTAGTGGTTGTACACTTCGTACACTGTACTTTGTCAACTCTCTTAAGCTTCTGGTGAAGTAGCTTCTGATGAGATGCTTCTGATGTTCTTGCTTCTAATGACCTTGCTTCTGATGACATCATCTTCAGGAACGCTTTTCTTCAGGAGCATTTTCTTCAGACGCATTTTCTTCATATGTTTTAAGCTTCAATATAAATTCCTTTGCTCTTTGACTTGTTCAACCAGAACCTTTATGAATAAGACTTTGACTGTGGTCCTGTACACTTGAAGAAATGTTTAACATATCCAATTGACAATTTTTAATACCTTGTTATCATCAAAACTTAGAAGGTGATTTTATGAAACACCCTTTGTTCCAACACTGAACACCAACGTGAATTAACTCACGCTGATTTTGTTTTCACATATTTAAAAGCTGGCTTGTATTGACTTGTATTCAACATATTTAACATATTTAATTTTAAAGCTGGCTTGTTTTCACATCAGATATTTAACGTAGTAAACTCACCAATGCGAAACCTGCAAAAGTTGTCTCCCCACCGCAACATATTTACATATTTACTTTACTTTTCATCACACCATAATTATATCAATTTAAATCATGTGGCAATACTTATCCTATAGGCATGCTATAACAACATATTTACATATTTAGTTTACTTTTCATCACACCATAATTACATTAATTTAAATCCTGTTGCAATACTTATCCTATAGGCATGCTATAACTATACTCCTATTTTAAATCAATTCCTTCAAGCATAGATATCAAAGAGCCATGCTTTGACTTTATTAACATGAGTTATATATTCAGATTTAGAATTTGAAAACCAGCGTTTGCTAACATTATAACTGTCGTGAGTTAACTCACGCAACGTGAATTAACATGCGCAAAGATATATTCGTAATTTCACTTAGGAATGAGCAAATCTTTTGGGTAAAGAGCATAATTCCACCCACAAATCTTCATATAAGCACAACACATCCCAAAACTCTTAGAAAATCCACCAATCTACTTACCTCTAATAACACCTCCACAACCAACATAAAACTTTATTTAATGTAATTAATGATGACTTCAACATAGGAACAATCTCCTCTAGAAAAACATGAGAACAATATTTACTCGTAGTTTAAGAATGTTTAGGAATATATATATACACTTTTTCTTTTCGTACGAGCAAGAAACTTTGTGCGGATCAACAATGCAACATGTCTAAAAATCAATACACTAAAGAGCGCACGTTAGTGAAAAATAAGATAAAATCCATACTTAAAAATACAACCAAGATTTTGTCAAAAAAAAAATACAACTAAGATGTTTGCTTTTTTTGTTTTTTTACTGGAATATTTGTTATTTTTAAAAGGACAAAACTTACCTACAATTCTTTAGGTGCTTTTCGTATGGTTCTTAACTAAAAATACAAATTTTTTGGATATAACAAACTTTGAAAAAATTATAGATTTATGGAAATCATGATGAATTTAGTTAAGAACCATACCAAAAACACCTAAAGAATTGTACCTAAGTCTTTTCCTTTTTAAAACATCAAATTGTGTCTTTAAAAAAAAAAAATCAAATTGTTATTATGCTTCGATGAAAATGTCTTCTGAAAAATATCAAGCAAGAAAAGGGGGGAAAATGTAAAACTCCCAACTTAATTTTCAAATATCACATTCCCTCGTAGTCTTTAGACGTTCAATGTTTGTATGCCCATTCTTTTTTATTGCACTAATTCATAAATTACGAACAATAGCCTTTATAAATTTTTTATTGATATTGTAAGTATAAATATTTTGCACTTTTATATTGTAACAAACTATACTCATATTTTTTTAAAACATCGACAATATAATAAATTTAATATAAATTCTTATTTTTTTGAATGACATCAATAATATAACTATATTTTCAATTTCTTCTACAAGCCTTGCAGACAAATTTATTTAAAGATATAATAGGAAGTGAAAAAATATTATCAAAATCATTTATTATCGTTATATAATATATAGATAGATATAGACACGTATTTATTTTTTTTTTGACAAAATAGATACATGTATAGAATACATTTATTTACTTTAATATACCCTGAATACCGAGTATCTTTACCAAAAAAAAAAAAAAAAAAAAAAAAAAAAAAAAAAAAAAAAAAAAAAAGAAAAGAAAAAAAAAAAGGGGGAGAGAGAGAGAGAGAGAGAGAGAGAGAGAGAGAGAGAGAGAGAGAGAGAGACCATGTTCCGAGAGAGTTTGATCCGCCAACAGGAATAACATATGGCCTCCTCCCTTGGTTGATGAGCTTTTCTTTGAGGAGGTTGGCAAGTGTCTAAAGGAAAGGAGTGAGTTAGTTAATGAAAACAGTGAGAGAAAGTAAGGAAAAGGAGAAGGAAGAGGAGACTTACGACACTTCCAATTTGTGAATATTCTTCTTTGGATATAAGTTGAAGGTGAGCTCCAATCAAACGCTCAACAAGAAGATTGCCAGTGAGGGTGGGATCTTGGCCAACGAGATGCTTAGAAGTGCGGAGTATAAGGAAAGGATCGAGATTCAAATACTTAGCGGCAACGGCAGTGGCACGACAGTGATTACTTTGGATGCCTCCAATTGTAATAACAGAATCAGCAGATTCAGCAATTGCATCGGCCATCAAGAATTCCAATTTCCGCACTTTGTTTCCACTCAATTGCATTCCAGAAAGATCGTCGCGCTTCAGCCACACTTCCGTATTGGCTGGCAGGTTCGGAAGGTTCCATCTGTGAATCGGAGTCGGAAGATGGGCAAGAGATACAATATGAGAAGGTATGGGATCTAGGTAGGATGCCCATGAAGGAGCTGTGTATGGCTTCACACTCAGAAACTCAAACCCCGCCATCACTGTTGAGACTTGCTTCTTCAGATGACCATACATTTCATTACAATTACATCACTCTCACTCCCTTTATCTTTCACCATTTTCCTTTTTCACAGTCAAAATATGAATCCAATTCTGTACTTAATCTCTTTACAATTTTTCCTCAACAACTATATTTTCTATCAGTATTTTTTTGTCCTTTCTTTTACATGTCATTATTACAATAATTTTTTTGTCAAGGATTAATGTATTTATCATTAACCTTGATGCAAAGTATAATATATTAAATTGAAAGTGGTAAAAGTAGTATTAATTAGAGTTATAATTGAAAAAAATAATTAATATTGTATTGAAAAGTGAAATAGGTTATTTATTGTAGGACAATATTTTTTTTTACAAAAAACTCACTTATTAAGAAACGGAGGGAGTATCATTCTATTTATCCCCGCTTTTCTCTAATGCATATAAATTACAAATGATAGTTCTTATGAAATTTTGATTAAAAATAATTTGATTTTGATTAAAATTATAGGTAAAGATAATAGACATTTTGTACTTTTGTATTGTGACAAACTATACTTAAATTTTTAAATGGCATATAAATATTTCATTAACAATATTATAGATCAAATAATCAATCATTTTTTTTTCAAATCAAGAATGAATAACACACCTATGAACCTTAGTTTTGAGAGCGATGAGTTTGGACCTACCAATTTAACATTAAAATTCATATAAACATTTTTTAACCAAGTTTGATGAAAATATGATAATAGTGCAGAGATTTTATGACTTAAAGTATCCATTTGTAACAAAACAAAACTTAAAAGATTAACTTGTTATAAACATCTAGCTTGAATGACCGAAAATAGTATTTGACCAACAATTCAATTCACCAAATATGGGATTGAACTCAAGTGGTTAATTAACTCTATTTAATATCAAATTGTTCGATAGAACTTAGTTCTATGAGGTATACTTACCTAACGAATTACCGGCCCCATTTCCCTTGTAACATAAGAGTTAAAAAAAAAGGACAAATAGTCATTTTTATTCCTGAATGTTAACGAGTAGGAGTAGCCATAATAATCTTTCATTGTATCAAAATTTTAAAATAGTTCATAACGTTGAAATAGTCGCTTAATGTAGAGAATGATATGATAGTAAATACTTATATAGATTGATATGGATTAAGTAAGTATATCGAAGAAGAGCTGATATGATAATATTAATGAAACATTGTTTTTTGGTAGATATTAATGAAGCATTTTAACATGAGAAACTATTTTGACTGATGTACCGCGCAATCAAAAACTATTTTTAATTTTGATACATTGAAGGATTCTGATAGTTATTCGTTCAAGGGGTGAAAATAACTATTTTCGGTAGAAAAATAAAAAAAAATTAAATTTACCACAACCACACGGGCCCAGATTGGGATTGAGCTTATGAAAAATAACTTTACAAATAAATAATCTTTTATATTAAGGGAAATGTTAATGAGTGCCCCCGAGACACTCTTTAAGCACTTTAAATGGTAAGTTTTTATGAAAAGTTGTGTATTCAATGCATTGGAAATTGTAATAGTTGACTTTTTTCTAAGAATAATTACTAAATTTGGGATCCTTAAAGAGTGTCTCGGGGGCACTCGTTAACAAGACCCTTATATTAATTCATAAGTTCTTACCAACGAAAATTTTATCTTCCTAAATTGTATTTTCATAAACTATTTTAACAAGCTTGTGAATAAAAAATAAAAGTGTATTTATTTTCATTAGTTGTTTTGCATAAGCTCAATCCAATCAGCCTTTAATGACAAACAATTAATAGTTAACTTAGAGTATACTCTACAGATGGAGAAATAGAAATAGAAGATGTCACAGAGGAGGAAAAGGAAATAGTAAAGAAGATGATCATAATTGCACTTGGGTGTATATAATTGAAATGTAAAAATGTGTTTTACATTGAACTTCATTTGAAGTCCCTAATTAATATGTAATAATGTTAAAATTTCATTCAACTGTGAGTGAACCTATCTATATGGTAATTTAACATACCGTACTATATTGGATAAATGAGGTTCTATTTGTTCTTCATGCTAATTAGATTGGATAACTATCTTAATTCCAAGATAAACAATTCATGCACTTTTGTGAGAATTTATTCATGGTAGCGTAAATTGGCTAGCTAAATGTTCATGCTGCAAGAACTTATGGCTTCAGTTTGGCTTATGGAACAATGAATTGCTCAAGTTTGACATTTATTCAAACGAGCCTGATAAAAAGCACGAGTCTTCCTTTGTTATGAAAGAGTAACGCTCGAATATAGATCATTGGTTTTTAGGAGTATTTTCAATAGGTAATATCAAAGAGAAATTAAGTATATAAATTAAAGGATAAGAAAAAAAATATATAAATTTTCAAGTTCGGGGGGCATTTTGCACATAAGTGCAAAACTTCAGGAGGGTATTTGCAAAACGTCATGTTTACTAACAGAAGAATTTGACGGAGGGGGAAAATTGATTAACGTTGTGCAATTTCAGGGGGGTAATTGAAGTTTTATTAAGTTTTGGGGGTAATTGATGAAACTTACAATTTCAAATGGGTAATTGCATATTTACTCGATTAGAAAGTAATGTCGATAAATAATTGTACAAGAAATGTACTCAATTTAAAAGATTTTACTCCATGTTAAAGTTTTATAGTAACTTTTTTTTGTGTGATGGTCGGGGTTCAAACCCCTAAACTTATATATATTATGCATTATCCTACCAACTGAGCTAAGCTCATGAGGAAAAAGTTTTATAGTAACTTAATAAAGGAGGAAACTCTGCTTTCTAATGAAAACTTGCTGTTCAGAACTCATCACCAGTTACAAACTTACTACGAACAAAATTGTATTGCAAATAACATAAAAAACTTTCATAGTATGGTTGTCATATTCAATCAGCGCTCCTTGAATGTGCAATATTCTTTGGTGATCTCATCCAGAAGTATACCAAGGATATGCTTTTCTGTATCCCTTATAACATCATATTTTTCGATAAATGCAGCTGTCTCATCATTCCAACCTAAATCCCACATGCAATCTATGTCTGGCCATTTTTCATAGATATCATGCTCAAGCATCTTAGGCAGGTAGTCCTCAACATCAACTTTGCTACTCTTTTTCCTTCCGTAGAATTTAATCTTCTCCATGTCCTCGTTCAGCTTCTTAACCAAGTCATCTAGAGATCTTATAAAGTTAACAGTACTAGTGATTGATGATATTTTTGAACAAGTATGAACTTTGAGTTCCTGCCGTATCCCCTTTCTTTTCATCACTTCATAGCCGCAATCTAATATCAGCTTGCTACTTTGGTCTTGACTGTCTTGATGATTACCTTGAAGAATACCAAACGGGATGTTTAGTCTGAAAAGTGCTTCTGCAGTGTTGACGAATAATTGACTCGTGACCAAAATCCACTTGAGATGGTTTTCACTTTCTGTTAGTGGTTGTTGGATGCTCATATTTTGATTTTGTTGTTTCACGCCCATTCTGTCTTCTTGAACTCCTGTGATATTAAACAAACTAGGTAAAACCTAGAACTCAAGTTGTTTCCATTCATCCGTGTTTAGTTAGTTATACTCACCATTTGTTTTTCTTTTATGGTATGCAACTTCACTGGTCTTGAATCCCTCATGTGCTGCCTCAGGAACAGCTTGATCTTGCAAATTGGTTCCTATCAGTTGCACAGCTTGGTATTGCTATAAATCAAATTAAGTTCAACAACAAAGGGTTATATATTTTAGTTCGTGAAAGACATATCATGTAACTGTTTGATTTATATTATGTAATTTATGTTCATATGACATAAATTGGCGGTTTTAGATCCTACTAAGTCAATGCTTACCAAATCATTGGCCGATTCTTGTAAATCTCCACTCTTGCCAGAATTGTATAACGTAGAAGTAGGAAGCAGTTCATGTTCTGTGAATATGCTAAACCTTTTTTGGTCTGCTCCATTTAAGACATTCAATTTTCCAGATGCTCTACCACTAGCTTCTTGTTCATTTCTTCTACTCAACATTTGTTCAATCTTTTCAGGCTTTATTTTCTTGCTGTCCACGAATTTATGATCTTTTAGTGTTTGTGTTCCATTAGATCGTTCAAATTCTTGATGTCTTGGGGAGGACTTCTTTCTTTTAATAATTTCTTTTACTTTCTCATTAGATGCGACTATATCTAGATCACCACGTGATATCTTGAACGGTGTGGGTTGGTTTATGAATGATTGCTTCTTCTTCTTTTGAAGATTATTGGTGGATTGTTTTGATGAATTCTTGGGTGTCATTTCTCTCCCTCCGTCTTTGGAGATAATTGACTTTTGAACTACGGTATGGTCCCGAGACTTCTTTTCATTGCTCATCTTAATATGCTTGTTTGTGATTGTTTGTCCTTCTTTTGCAATTTGAATGGCAGGTTTGACTTGTGATCTTCTTTCGTGCATGTTATTTAGATTTTGAAATGGATCATTGCCATTTATGCTTCTGTCCTTTACTGTGCCACTGTTATGTGGGTGATCCTGTTTCCTTCCGATCATCACCTCAACATAATTTTGACGAGCAGAACCGTTGATGATGCTGGCCTTGTCAAAGCCCTTCAATGCTTTTATTCCAACCACCTCAGACTCAGAGTAATAGGCAGACTTTTGGTTTTGGAGGACCAAATTTTTATCTGGACCACCAAACATCATGGTTTTGAAGGATCCAACAGCCACTTTTTGGTTTTTGATCAAATTGTCTGTTTGTTTGCTCTTCAGTGTGGTGCTGCTGCTTCCTTTGGCAGAGTGTTTGGATGATGCAGTATTACAATTACCCGAACCCTTCTTCTCAGGAAGGTTGTCCAGTCCCATTAGTTTGGCTATTACGTTTGGAATCCTTCCCTTGTCGGCCATCTGGTTTGACATGTCGGCAGCTCCGCCAGTGTTAGTTGATGTTCGCTTCCACTGAGAATCTTTTATCTTTCTGGTTTCCTTAGAGTTAGTGATTGTAATTGCTCTCTGCGTCTTGTTGTCAAATGAGAAAGTTGGGCGTGCCAGTTGCATTTTCTCCATCATCCTCCTCTCATCTTCTACCTCCTCCTCCTCCTCTTCTAATAGTGTGATTCGATTTTTATTCTGTGCTTGCGAGGTAATCATAAACTCTGAACTTTTCTGCAGATCCACTAGCATTCCGAGCGACTCTTCCAAATCAATTGCTCCTTGTAATAGTTCCTTTGCAAAAGTTAATGAATATGTATCCATGTTAACACCATTGGACCAGCAAGCTCTCAATATGTGGTTTAGTTTCTGTGCACCTTTGGATATCTCGTTTATCTGTACAAGAGAGAGGGTATGGCTAGTTGAAGCTAGTTGCCTGTCCAAGTTGCTTCCTCTATCCATTCTTCCCCTTTGAATCTGGTGAAGGAAACCCAGAATTGAATTGGTGATAGACAGATCGGCCCTTCTTAGTTTCCCTCCATTATTGTCGAAGGCTTTCCCGTATGGGATAATCTGATTTGACAAGTCTCCTGCACTCTTTACTGATCTCTTCCTTCTGCTTGACCAATTCACCGTCTCCCCATTTCTGGAACTAACCTGCAGGGCATCACATGGACACCAAACAATTTTATTTAACCGCCAACACAACTCTCTGCTATTTATACATACACAAAATACCAAACATTACTTACAACCTCATTTGCTCTTGTATTTGTCGACCCTCTGTAGGTTTGCTTGGTGTATCCATATGCATCTGTTTCAGCATTTTTGCAAAATTGGATATTATAATCTTCTTTTTTTACTAGCAACTGAGAGCATATGCATATGTTTTTATACTATAAAGTATTGAAAAACACAAAAGAAAGAGCGTACTCGTAATGTTTTGTTTAGTAAATCGTCGCCTTACACCATCGAAATCTCAAATCACAATATTAGTCATGTATATTGGAGTAACTAGTTCTAGTTGTTGAAAAAAGAATTGTTGTTTATTTCATCATTTCAAGGTCCGTGATGAGAGTGAAGACTAGCAGTAAGGTAGGGGAATGCCTCATTTGAATTAATGGTTTTCATTCAAGAAAACTTTGACAATTAAAATTTTATACTATTTGCTTAAAAAGACAATCTTCGATCAGACATGCTTAAGAGCTCATCGAACGAAAGGAATCTGTTTGATCTATATCATTAAATATACTGTGGAAGTTAGAAATCTCATAACTCCAGCACCCTCAATTAATGTAGAGCAAGATGAAATATCTTGTTTGGACACAAGTTTTCATATGTTGAAGTATATTTAGCAGCTTCTCTATGAATTGCACTGCTCTATCATAGCGAAGGGCAAAGAAGTGCCAAAAGATTAATAAAATGGCTCATTGATATTAAAATAAATGAAGCGATGAAATTGTTGTATGAATGGATATATAATAATAAACTGAAAATGTTACTACCTATAGGCAAATGGTAGGATTGGTTTGGGTTTTGAGAATGAGATGCAGTAGCAGCCATTCGTTCTTTCCTTACACGCAGATCATCGAGAAGCTTCTGTGCAAAATCTGATCTCTTAGCCATAATTTAGCAGTGACTGTGACAAAATGGAAAAATGTTTATGGAAATTATGTGGTGCCGGGACGTAGAAGAGGAGAAGGGGGGAAATGGTTGAGAGGGTACTATCAGAGTTGGGTGAGGGGTGAGGTCTGTCATCTGTCATCAAGAACTGAGAAAGATTGACGTCCAAGTTATCTCACTCATTCACTCAGTGCGTGCGTGTATGTGGGTGAAAGCATATATATATCGAATATAATAATAATATCACTTTTATTCCATTCCAAGCAATTCCTAGATGCTGATAATGATGTGAGATCTATCTCAACATGGACCATGGGCCTCCTCCCCAAGTTTCTTAACCAACCAGTCACTTTTTCTTTGCCTTCTTAGTTCTTCCACGTAACTAAATTTTTCCTAACTAATGCCCCTAAAGTATTTTCTTTTTAAAAAAAGTAATAGACCCGTGCTTCTGCACGGGTCGCATAACCTTGCGGTAATCATATAGAAAATAATTATATTCTTAATATTATCAAATATTTAAGAAATTATCAACATTAATATAATGTTTCTATTGAATATTTTTTTCTTATATATAGAAAAATATGTTAAATATTTGAATCGCATATGTTGTGGATTTTATTTTATTATGTACGCGAAAACAAATTTTTATATACATATATAAGAAAGTTAATAAAATAATATTTTTAAAACTCATGATTATTTTCAAAACATAAAAATTGATATAATGTTTCTATTAAATAATTTTTATTTTATATGCAAAACACCGTTCAATGTTTACAACGCACCTGTTGTAGATTTTATACGTTTTATCTGCATAAAAAAAAATTATGAAAATATATGAGAATTTTGATATGATAAAATTGTGGAAACTCATTAATATTGTCAAAATATAAGCATTAATATAGTGATTATATTGAATAAATTTTTATGTGCTTATATATGCATAAATAAATTTTTATGTACATATATGAGAAAATAGATATGATAAAATTTTAGAAACTCATGATTATTTTTAAAATATCAACATCAATGTAGTTTTTCTATTAAAAACTTTTTATTTTATATGCAAAACACCGTTCAATATTTGCACCGCACTCGTTGCAGATTTTATGCATTAAATATATGAGAAAGTTGATACGATAAAATTGTGGAAATTCATTAATATTGTCAAAATATAAACATTAATACATTGTTTCAATTGAATTACTTTTTATTTTATATATGCAAAACATCGTTCAATGTTTACACTGTACCGCTGTCGATTTTATGTGCTTATATATGCATAAATAAATTTTTATGTACATATATGAGAAAATAAATATGATGAAATTTTGGAAACTCAACTATTTTCAGAATATCAACATCCATGTAGTGTTTATACTAAATAACATTTTATTTTATATTTTCTTCAAAAAAAACATTTTATTTTATATTTAAAACACCGTTAAATATTTGCACCGCACTCGTTGAGGATTTTATATACTTATACATGCAGATTTTTTTATGTAAAGATATGTGATAGTTGATATGATAAAATTTGAAATACTTGTGACTATTTTCAAAATATCAACAGCACTGTATATTTTTTTTTTTATCAAACCAACATCACTTTATTGTTTCTCCAAAACACCGTTGTATATTTACATTGCACTCATTGTAGAATTTATGTGCTTATATCTTCAAAATCAAATAAAAAGATATTTGTCTATAGTTATCATGATAATATATTGGCTTTAAGAAATGACAATTATGAAATTTTATTGAGTTTTGATTTTTATATATTGTTTTTTTAAATAATTATTTTATATATTCTTAGTAGATTAAAAAAAACAAATAATAGTTTAGAATTAAAAGTATTGTAAAGACTTATTAATTTTGCATCCAAAAAACAAATAAATTTGTTATATCCATCTATCCATGGAAGTGCAGATTAGTTACAATTTATTTATTTTTTGTAGAGAAAAAATTGGCTACACCTTTTTGTTTTTAATTAAAAAACAATGTTTTAAAAGTATTCTAAACACTTATTAATATTGTGTCCCAAAAAACAAATATGCGTGGAAATTTGTTATATCCATGGATAATTCAATATTATTTGTTTTTAAGTCATTTTTTCAAAAACAAATAAATAGATGCTATATTTATCCGTGAAAATTTGTTAGATTTGTGATGACCATTATCGGTAATTTTTTAGCTAAAGTGCATTTTTCACCCCTTAAGTTTTAAAAAGTTGCGATTTTGGCCCCCTATGAAAAAAAATGACAAAAGTAACCCCCTATGTTTAGGCAAATATTCTCTTTTGACCCCCCTAACAAAAGGGAAATATGATCTTTTGACCCCTTATCTTCTCAAAAAGTTGTGATTATGACCCCTTTTTTGGGACACGTGGCGTCTTCTCTGCAATTTTGGGACGAAAGGGGTCAAAGTTGTAATTTTTTTAAATAGGGGGCCAAAATCGCAACTTTTTGAAACTTAAGGGGTGAAAAGTGCACTTTAGCCTAATTTTGTTAATAAATTAATTTCATAGTTATCCTTGGAAATTTGTTACAATTGTGATAACCATTATCCATAAGTAATTTAAAAAGTAAAAAACAATTAAATTAAATTTTGCAAAATGACCATTATGCACATAAAATTAAAGAGATTATGAGTTTTAAAGAGGATGATTATGAAATTTTGTCGTACTTCAACTTTCATATATTGTTAGTAGATATTATTTGTTTTTAAGTCATTCTTTTAAAAACAAATAAATAGATTCTATATTTATCCGTGAAAATTTGTTAGATTTGTGATGACCATTATCGGTAATTTTTTTAATAAATTAATTTCATAGTTATCCGTGAAAATTTGTTACAATTGTGATAACCACTATCCATAATTAATTTTAAAAATAAAAAACAATTAAATTAAATTTTGCAAAATGACCATTATGCACATAAAATTAAAGAGATTATGAGTTTTAAAGAGGACGATTATAAAATTTTGATGTACTTCAACTTTCATATATTGTTAGTAGACTAATTTGGAAACTCGTGCCAAGCACGAGCTAGAATTACGACTATTTTTTATTTACTTTATAAAATCTAATTAAATGACAAATTCATTATTTTATAAACACTATATCAATAGAACACATTGTTATCGTATTTTCTATTGCATATTATATACAAATATCAACGTGTATATAGTTATTTGGATTTTCATATCGTTAAACATGAACAATTTAAGGATATAATGACGAAATATTAGTATTTAACGCCAGAATATTTTACACGGATGACTAAAATTAATCACGGAGACATGAGTCTATTTTTTTTTTTTGGATGTTCTGCATATAACTGGGGGTGTTGGAGTCTCGAGGCCTACCACTGCATATACAATTAATTGTCCCTACCCAATAAATCGTCTCTACCAGATGCCCTTATATATAGTTTCTTTCAAATTCCATGATTTTTTTTTTGAAAACTCGGTATCCGATCCAAGAATCGACTAATCTGAGGGGACCAATCTCACCGCCCACTTGTGGGGGCCCCATTTAAAGCCCGAGCAAGCTCTGTATGGACTTAGCCCACCGAAATTGGCACCAGAGGAAATCGAATATGAGACCTTTGGAGGAGCAAACTCCAAGATTCCAAGTCAACCACTAGAAAAATTCCATGATTTCTACAGTGGATATCCTTATATATACAAAGTTAATATCATGCATACACTTGATTCATCTTAACATCCAACACGAATTTTTAATTATTCAATCGTGTAACAAATAAGTATAACAAACAATGACAAAGACACCAGCTATCTATCACATTTTTTTTAACTAGGCATATAAAATAACTCATCAACAAAAACACAAGAGAAAAGGCTTGAAAAGTGGACTACAAAATTGTCTTGTGCATGCACATAGACATAGGCGCTCCAAAAAACAAAGAAAAAAAAGACGAATATATAGTAGATTGTATAAAAAATGAAGCATAACATATAGCTGATAATATGGTGACTGAAATAGTACAACTTACATTAGGAAAAATGAGAAAGATTAGAAGGATACTGACATTATAAATAAAATTAAACTAAGTATGCGAATATTGGAGCTGCTCTATCAGATAATAGAAAAATCAAAGTCTCAGTAGATAAACACCTTAATGTATCAGGCAATGTTAATTTCGAAGCCGAAGAGAAGGCATTACACCTATTGCAATTGGTCAATGATATTTCAATGCCATAGAAATTTCATTAACGTCAGTCTATGTACATGTAAATGATATCATGTCACCTGAAGCGCAAAACCAGCACCTGAAGGTACATGAGACAAAAAATATTGACAAAAAGGGATAAAAAATATTACTCCATATAACATATTAGTCTCTATGACAAATCGATCATTTAGTTTGTTCTTTGCACAACAATAAATGTCATTCGATTTTAGACAATGAAATAAGAAGTGTGATCTCAATTATTAGTTGCAGAATTGTAGTTTATCTACATGACCAATCCATAACTCTTTCTTTACGAAACTATTAGAATGGTAGCAAGTAGCAACAATCAATTCATATCCAAATAAAAAACATATATTACAACGAAGTTTAAAGGAGGAAAAAAAAACTCATACCCACCTGCGTCATCAGGAACGACCGATATGAAGTGGAAGAAATAGTCACAAGAAAGGGGGGGTTTGAATTGTGACCCTTTTAAAATTTAGTCCTGCAACTTAAATAAGTATATATACTCAAGAAGGTTCTTGGTAAATGTTAGTCTAACAAGATTAGAGTATTAGATAGATAACAATTGATTTATGCACGACCAAAATGTTCTGGATTAAATAGACCTTAAATGATTAAATAGTTTTGACAAGGACCAGAATGTTATGGAGAAGGATTATATAAGCAGAATGAGAAAAATGATATAAGATAAAATGTGAAAACTATTTTATCAAGGACCAGAATGTTCTGGAGAATGATTAATATAAGACAGAATGATAAAACAATATTATAAGCTGAATATAAACTTTAGTTAAATATTTATGCAGTTGTTTTATCTTGGACCAGAATGTTCTGGAGGCA
>Ga0228710_1004504_pt1 | contig 22010 bp, 14 predicted proteins | sample MedpolnodulmetaG_FD_177995 | JGI IMG/M metagenome (GOLD analysis project Ga0228710, IMG submission 177995) | Root nodule microbial communities from Medicago polymorpha collected in Santa Monica, California, United States - pink nodules | ecosystem: Host-associated > Plants > Roots > Nodule...
AAAAAAATTATCAATATTCATATAAGACAAAATTAACATTAGATAAGTATATAGTTACGTAACAAAAAAAATATTCATATAAGAAAAATATTAATATTCAGTTTCATTTTGTTACGTAACAAAAAAAAATAAAAATCTTTCTTAAAAAAGAAAATCTGTTACGTGTGTTAATTTAGTAAGATAAGTATATAGCAATTTTGTTACTCATGCACCGTCAAAGATAACTAACATTATAATTAAAATATATGTTTTGAAAAAGTGGATCCAGAGAGAATCGAATGAGGTTACATAAATTCATAAGCTCCTTGTTAAGCCAGGGGGTAAGCTGAAAATTTAGGCTTATTAAAATATGGCATAAGCAGCTTATGAAACTATGATAAGCTATTTTTATTTATTTACCCAAACACCTTTAAAAAGGCTTATGGGAGTAGATAAGCTCACATAAGCTCAAAATAAGCCAATCCAAATGGGGCCCAAATACATGGTGCACAATACAAATGAGACAAAAAAAATTAATAACAACAATAACTGATTTTACTTTTTGTTAATGTTTGTTATTTTGTGAGTGTCGAAACACTTTTCATTTGGCCTGGTAACTATGCAAGTCTAACTTCTTGCAGCAAACATTTGAAGAACTTCCAAGCATTTTCCATCTTGTACTTGTTTTCATGCAATGCATTTGTAACACAACAAAAGCAACTACTAAATCCATTGACCCAAAACTCTCACTTTTGAAACATTAGTCACATGATGATTTTTCCCACAACTGAATGGTGAAAGTCAAAAAGCTTTGTTTCAACTTTCAAACAACAAATTTTAGTCAACAAATCACTTCAACCACGGCAAATTAATTAATTGACTCACTTTTATATCCAAAGCTTCAATCCTCCATTTCTTAAGGACCTAATATTATTCCAAGACAGATTACTATATCACAATGGCAATTGTTTCTAGCAAGTTATTATTTTCATTTTATTCTTTTCTCTTTCTCATTACTTTTGTATCTCAAGCCAAAGCCCAACCAAATTTTTTGTACAACTTTTGTATAAACAATAATGGCCACTACACAGCCAATAGCACCTATCGAAACAACCTCAACACCGTTTTGTCCAACCTAACTTCCAACACAGAAATCAACTACGGTTTCTACAATTTTTCTTATGGCCAGAACACTGACAAAGTAAACGCCATTGGACTTTGCAGAGGAGATGTTAAACCCGACGTTTGCCGCAATTGTCTCAACGATTCAAGAATTCTTCTCACAAAACTTTGTCCAAACCAAAAAGAAGCAATTGGGGGGTATGAGCACTGCATGTTACGCTACTCAACCCGATCAATATTTGGCATTATGGAAGCTTCACCTTCATTTTATATGTGGAACACAAACAGTGTAACCGAGGTGGATAAATTTAATCAAGTTCTTGAGAACTTGATGAGGAAACTCAGAGAAATAGCTGCATCCAGTGATTCTCGTCTTAAGTTTGCTACGGATAATGCAATTGACGTGAATTTGATTTTTCAAACCATATATGGTCTTGTACAGTGTACACCTGATTTGTCACAGCAAGATTGCAATAATTGTTTAGAGGGTGCTATATCAGAAATTCCAAGTTGTTGTAACAACAAGATTGGTGGAAGAGTTGTTAAACCAAGTTGTAATATTAGATATGAAACCTATCGCTTCTACGATCCTACACCTGTAATAGACCCAGATGAAACCTCCCCATCAGAAGAAGGTAACTAATAATTTTCATTAAATAATCATACTTAATTTCTAATTACAAGATTATGTTTCAAAATGAGAAAAAGGCCAAGATATGAAACCTCTCACTTCTTGGCCTTTTTCTCATTAGTTAGTCGTTGTAGACTTGTTTGTTGGTATTATTTTACAGCATTTCTCAGTCATTAAAATGTCTCCTTGAGCAGAGGATTTTGATTTTTGCAGAAAAAAGCAAATCATGGCGTGCTACCATCGGCATCGCCGCCATAGTTGTGCCTTCTGTTGTTGTTGCTACTGTGTTGCTAAGTTTCATTTGCAGATGCCTAAGGAGAAGTAAGGCAAGGATAAACTACGAAGGTATATGACTATGTTTTGAGTATTGATTTTCTCAGACTTTCTATTTCGCACTAGCACCGTAGTAAATCTGGATGATCTAATTTTATTTCGATAGTCCAAATTCAAATTTCAAAATTCGGTGTTTGCTAAGTGGTCAAATGATGTCCTATCTTTATAAAAACACTGTAATGGTGTGAATGCGGAGTAACTTCAACGATAGAGAATCTTGTTAGCAATAATATGTCGTGATGGTTAAGTGTATGTTAAACCAAGTTGAAGATGATCATCAAATGTTTTGATTTCAAAAATTCGGTATAAGGATAATTTTCTATGTTGGCTTCACTGACATGTCTTGTATAATGTTTGAAGAAATAGAAGATGACAGTGACTATATTGAAATTGCCGAGTCATTGCAATTCAACTTCGACACAATACGAGTTGCTACAAGTAACTTTTCTGATGATAATGAACTTGGACGTGGAGGATTTGGAGTTGTTTATCAGGTAAATAACACTACTGATTTAGATGCACATAACGTTCTTCATCAACAAAGTATTTATTATTACACAAATGAGATATATTTGCAGGGTAGGCTCCCCAATGGACAAGTGATTGCGGTCAAAAGGTTGTCAAGAGATTCTGGACAGGGTGATATTGAATTTAAGAATGAAGCGCAATTAGTGGCTAAGCTTCAACACCGAAATTTAGTTAGACTACTTGGTTTTTGTCTCGAAGGAAGAGAAAGACTACTTGTCTATGAATTTGTTCCCAATAAAAGCCTTGATTACTTTATATTTGGTAGGCTATTATATATGCTTTATTAGATTGTAGCTCTTTTACATTGGTTTTGGTACGAGAAAAAGACTACAAATATGATTACTAAAATAGCTAATTTGGTGTGTATAGATCCAATAAAGAAAGAACAATTAGATTGGGAAAGGCGCTACAAAATCATTGAAGGTATTGTTAGAGGCCTTCTTTACCTTCATCAGGATTCTCAACTTCGCATTATACATCGTGATCTTAAAGCAAGTAACATTCTCTTGGATGAAAAGATGAATCCTAAAATATCAGATTTTGGTATGGCCAGACTAATTCTTGTGGATCAAACTCAAGTAAATACAGATAAAGTCGTTGGGACATAGTAAGTATTTGAAGTAATTCATCATTACTTTATCTTGTATTGTAAGTAATTCATTGATGTCGACTCTTGAAATAATTGTGATGATACTGATGTTATTTTAAAGGTGCTTTCATGCATCATTGGTTATTAGTGAAAAATTCTTTTATACTAATATGAAATCAAAACTGTTATTAGTATCATGGACAGTAGCAACTAAAACAGGGGGAATATGTGTGACTCAAAAAAAAAAATCGTTATATATGACTAATGCAATTTTTCACTGATATGTAGTGGATATATGGCACCCGAATATGCAATGTTTGGACAATTTTCAGTCAAAACAGATGTTTTTAGTTTTGGCGTACTAGTTCTAGAGATTATCAGTGGGCAAAAGATCAGTGATATACTTCATCGACAGAGTCAGGAGGAATTACTTAGCTTTGTAAGTCGTCGCCTCTCATTATTATTTCTTCCACGCCAATGAAAAAGTATGCATTAAAAAATTATTATATGTAATTAAGCATATTAAGGTAGAATTTTAATTACTGATCTAAAATGTATATGCAATTGTGCAGGCATGGAGAAACTGGAGGGAGGGTACAATCACAAATATAATAGATCCATCATTAAGCAACGGTTCACAAAATGAAATTATGAGATGCATTCACATTGGTTTACTCTGTGTTCAAGAAAATGTGGTTCACAGGCCAACTATGGCAACCATTGCATTCATGCTTAGTAGTTATTCTATATCTGCCCCGGTACCGTTGGAGCCTGCTTTTTTTATGGGCGGCAGAACTAGAACTAGAAGCCTTCCAGTTCCAGACACGCAATTTGGAGAAGAAAATTCAGAGGCAATAGGGTCAAATGAATCCAAGAGACGAGAGAAAATCAACAAAACACAAAACAAGAATTTGATTGCTGAAGTATTGTGATTTAGCAACTTTGGTCCCCCACTTTTTGCACGAGCAATTTTGGTCCCCATATTATATCCCTAATTGTATTTTTGTGACTCCACTTCATTTTGCATAAGTCAATTGGGACATATATGAGATATACTTGATTGAAGCGAGCAAATGTGTTACAGAAATAGGATATACATCACATAAATTCTTATGGTATTGACATGCAACAAATGATTTGTCTACTATTCTTAGAGGGCTGAACACTTACCAAGGAATAGTTCTTCAAAATTACACCTTGTTGAGAAATTGCATAAAAGAGTAAAGTTATATCAAGAGAGACCCTCCTTAACTATGTGTGAAGTAAAAATAAACTGAAACATAATTTGAGACTTCTTATTCATATATTTTGACAAATATTACAATTAAATGGAATATTACTTAGAAGTGAGCACTTCTGCCTTTGATTTTTCTTTCTTCCTCAATCATGCATTACATTCAATTTAACAACATCGTCTGATTGTGCTGAAACATTTTGTTAATTTTTTTTTCTCTTGTTGTTGCAAAATTGTTTTTGTGCTGTTCCTTGCTTTTGTGGTGATTCTTGAATTCTTGCTTTTCACACATGTTTTTTGTTTGTTGCTTATGTGCAATGTCATATCAGTGATTTAGACATATGATTTCTAGTGTGTAATTTTATAATAAAATAATCTCTTTTATATATATCTAAACAATAATATCTAAATTATCTAATATCAAAATTACTTTTTTACAAGAGAAAATGTTAATCCACTCATGAATTGCTACCAACAGCTCTGTTTTTTTTAGAAGAGACATATGAACCGGCAAAATTAATGTATTTGATTTTGGTTCATAATACAAATCAAATAGGCCACTTGTTGATTCATGTCTTTTGTAGAAAGGAAGGAAGATATGTCATAGTTCAATTCACAGGGACATTGTATTATATATGTAGGTCAGGGGCATTATATATGCCCCTGTAAATAGGCGATAAAAGAAAGCGAGGTCAAGCGGTCTGAGTTGACCCAGGAGTGTCTCATCAACATCTTGTCTCGACTCAGCTTAGAGGATCAATGGCGTCGTGCCATGCTTGTTTGCAAATCTTGGTTCAATGCCTTCAAAGAACCCTCTCTTCACTCTGTATTCAACCCAACATAGCTTCGGAATTGCTCCAACCTTAAGGTTCTGAAAAGAAATCTCTTGAACTGGCTTGATCCAACCCAATATATTGGGATAGTACCAGATGATTATCTAAATGCTTGTCCGCAAGATGGCGATTCCGAAGCTGCTGCCATTGCCAATTCTTTTCTTCATCCGAAGTTGTTAGAGATTAAATTCTCCAAGTGGCTAAAGGACTCAATTGCGTCGTCCTATTTGTTGGAGTTGAGAGACATTGAAAAACCAAATTCCTATTATCCAAAGTTTTTATCTTTCTTTCATGGTGAAAGTTATGGACATTAGAAACTATACGAAGGGAGATTTCAAAGAAATGTTTTCCGAATGTGACGATTGCTAAGAAGATTATCCAAGATGTAAATTGTGAGTTTGCCATCACCCCCATCTTCTTTCTACTTCTCTGCGCAGATCTTAATTGGATTTATACAGTTATTGGTCCTGTCAAATATATCTTATAGAAGTTATGATTTTGTATCTGTAATATATATGTATAAAAGATTATTGTCACAAGTCCCTGTAATAGAATTTACCAAATGATTTTGAATCTAGTTCTCTTGCTTTGACTGTTGTATTACTTATATGCTTTTTTCCTTGGAAATCTACCATGACAGATTGTCTCTGGAGTTTATGCTCTTAAATTTCATGTTTTACTTTTTTATATCTGTCTTCCATAGAGAAACCCTTTTTGTTGTAGCAGTTATGCTTATAGCCTTATATGAACTTGTCTACTATTGGAACTTCAATTAAAGATTTCCCTCATTAACTACCATACTCCTTAACCTTTGTTGTAGAAAACACAAACTTCCCTTGTTCCTTTTCTGTAGCTCATTAGCTTTTGTTAATGTCACCTTTACATCTTATCTTAATATGCTAAATTATAATGACCATTAGAAGACATTGTATTGTGTTTTTCGCCTTCGGTCTTGGGTGTGTGTTATCCAACTCCTTCCTATACACCCTCGCACACCCCATCAGCTCCGTATCAAGGGACACAATAACCGCACAAGAATTTTATGTGAAAAACTCCAAATTAGAAGAAAAACCACAACCGAACTTGATGGAAAACTGTGAAACAAGGTTTCTTGAAAACCGTGTAGGCTTCAAGATCACTCAAAGTATAAACATTTAAAATCATTTCAGTTCAATTTAAATATGCCAAGGACATGCTATATGCAATATATAAACGAACAAGAATTCGGAAGTAACAATTTACATGAATTCTAACTTCTAAGCATTGTCAGAGAATGCAGAACTTGGTACCACTGATGAATACATTTCATTGCCTGTTGAAATAGAAGCTGAACTCAACTCCCCTGCTACCATATTTTGCAGTATTTCACTATGCATAGATTTAGTTGGTTCTCCTGGAAATGGCAACAAAGCTGAAGGGCTAGTGAGATACGAAACTACTCTTGCCATTGAAGGCCTATCATCAGGTTTCTCTTGAACACATAATAAACCAATTTGAATGCACTTAACCACTTCAGTATGGTTGCATGATTCTTTTATATCTTGGTCTATTAGTTCTAGTGGTGTTTGATCCCTCCATTGTCTCCAAGCCTGCAACAATTTGATGAATTAGATAGAAATAGAAATATCATCCTTATTCTTCTTTTGAACAACAAAAAGAAACGAATTATTAAAAATAAGTACTCACACGACTTAAGAGGTCATCGGAGTTATCTGATAAAAGAGAACGAGCATTTCTTTTTGAACTAATTATCTCCAAAACTATGACTCCAAAACTGAAAACGTCTGATTTTTCTGAAAATTGTCCATGCATTGCATATTCCTGAGACATATAGCCACTATAATAACATAAAACCAATTATATTAGTAAAAGTTAAATCACATGGATCTTGTTGTCAAATGTAGATCAAGTCTATACTACTTACTATGTTCCAACAATTCTATTTGTACTTCCTCGATCTTGATCTAAAGCCACCAATCTTGCCATGCCAAAATCAGATATTTTAGGATTCATGTTATCATCTAACAATACATTACTAGGTTTGAGATCACGATGAATAATCTTCAATCTTGAATAATCGTGCAGATAATGTATTCCATGTGCAATTCCTTCGATAATTTTGTAACGTTCAAACCAGTGTAATAATCTGGACTTCTTGTGATCTATAAATAAGTCATCAAAACATCTATTAAGGTCAGAAAAATATTGAACATTTTTATTTTTATCAACACAAAATTTTAAACCCAAAGATGAATAGAGAAAAACAGGTTCATTACCAAATAGAAAGTAATCGAGACTCTTGTTGGTCACGTATTCATAAATGAGCATTTTCTCTTGGCCTTCCAAGCAAAAACCTATTAAAGTCACCAAATTTCTATGTTGAAGTTTGGCTATCAGTAAAACCTCATTTTTGAACTCTACTGAACCTTGTCCTGAACTTCGAGATAGCTTTTTCACAGCTATTTGCCTCCCATCTATAAGAACACCCTGAAATTGTAACCAACTGATTAATTGACTGAGAGTAAAAACCATAATGCTTTATCCTTTGCTTATGATTTGTTACCTTGTAAACCTCTCCAAATCCTCCCTTGCCAATTTTATTCTCGGGTGAAAATTTCTTTGTGGCTGCTTCAATGGTCGCCAAATTATACTGTAGTGATTGTAACATGGCACTTTCATCGCCAACTGTAAGAATAAATATACAGGAATCTTAAACATGAGCAAGCTAAATGTCTTCTCTTAAAAGTTTTTCAGAATTATTTATGTGTAAAAGAACATTTATTTATTTATTAACGATAGGAAAACCAGTTTTTTACTTACAATTTTCTCTCAAAAGAGTTTTATATTTCTTCCACCTTGATCTTCTCATGAGGAAATAGCAGCTCAAACAAAATAGAATTGTTGACCCGGTACCAATGACAACAATCAAGACCGTTCTTGTTCTTGACTTGGACTTTTCCATTCCTGCATTAACAATTATATGCATCAGTTGAATGCAATCTTTTAAAAATTTCATCTAACTAGTGAGACCTGTAGCTAGCTAGGCCATGATTGAATCGCTTCAACATGGTTGAAACCGATACCAAAAAAAAAATGAATAGTAAAATAAATAAAAAACATTGGTTGAAAGTAAAAAACAAGATAAGTAAACATATATCTTGATATACTTTTGAAGTACTCCAGTTATGTTATGCTCACACAATTAGATCAGTGATAAATCTATGCTAAGTAATGCGTTACAACAATTTACATGTGCCAATTATAAAGTTAAATTACCTGAAGAAGGAGAATCCGGTGGCGAAGCTGAATCACCACCGGTTGTATTGTAGAACCGGTATAAATCATATCTGATATTACACCACGCAAGCAGAGCTCTAGCCCCTTCGCAACATGTATCAAGAGATCTCAACGCATTTACCAAACACTCCTCACACTGAACATTCGTCACTCCTGGAACACACTGCGCCAATCCATAAACTGTAACCACCTTCTTGGAATAGCCTCTGAAGTCGAAGGTCTCTTCACCGGTCGCAAATTTCTTCTGTGTCTGAGAATCCGAAGCTTCTGTAGCCAAACTTCCTAAAAAACTTAACAACAGTTGGTTATAGTTAACCAAATCATGGGTAGAAATAGAGATGTTTGTATTGTTCTTCAAATTCAATCTTGGGACAAGACTGGTGGGGCTAAAGTAACGGCTAGTATAACGCAACATGCATTCGTCGTACCAAATTATTGATTCCGTTTGGTTAGGACAAAGGCGTGTGATATTTGTGGCTGCGGTGGTTACACAATCTTGACATGTGGTGGAGGAAACATCACCACGGCAGAGGAAAACACCGTTGACGGCGTTTGTGGTTCCAAAACCCATGATGGAGGAGTAGGAATCAGCTCCTTGGGTGGCATTGGAGACGAGTGTGAAGAGGACTACATTGAGATTTGTGTTGAATATTGTGCTGTTGGGTTCATAGGTTTTGTTGTTTGGACAGTAAATATCATTGTAATTTGGAGATGCTGCTGATGATGTTGATGAGGCAAGCCATACAAACAGAAAAAAGATTAAGGTAGTTATTTGGTTATTATTGCTCAAGAGAAGCATCTTACAACGTAGTTATACAAACTTTGAAGCAGACTTATAGTTTGTTAAGTATGTTTCTGCCTCTTCCTTTTTTATTATTCTCCATTGTTAGATTAAATGTAGATCATCTAGAAATGCAGAGTTAGAAGAAAAAAACACCCATGGACTAATCAACGAATTTGAAAATTTTGAAATGTCAATGAATTTGTTATTTTCAAATGGAAGAATATTTCACAATAAACTTTTAAAAATTGGATCGAATTTTCTTAAGATTTCTGAACAATTAGTCAAACAATTAAATTTATGAATAATATAAAAGACATAATATTTTTCTTTTTGTTGGTAAAAATAAGACATAAGGAGAAGTTGTAATATACTAACAACAACTAATTACTACCTATAAAAAAAGATAGAAAAAAATATTGTTACTATAAATTTAGTCTATACTACATGTTCCAACAAGTCTATACTACCAATGTTCCAACAATTATATCCGTACTTCCTCGGTCTTGATCTAGAGCCACCATTCTTGCCATGCCAAAATCATACTCCATCTATTTTAAAATGAATGTCACTTTAGAGAGAAAAAAATTGTTTTAAAATAAATGTCATTTCTCTCAATTTATCCTTCACACTATTCCCAAAACATTGTTTTACTTTTGTAGAGAGCAAACCAGTAGTTAATTAAAATAATTTGATAAAATAGCTATTCTCATTCTTCTAATCATCTAACAACACTTTACTAGCTTTGACATCACTAGAGGTGTCAATAGAACCTCAAATTTCAAAGCTCACTTAAAAAAGCCACCATCAAGCCCACTAAATTAAAGCCCCTAATTGAACAAAATTATTTGGGGTCAAGCCCACTATAAAATCTATTTATTTGTGGGCCTAATTAAAGCCCCTAATTGAAAAAAAAATCGGTAAAAAAAAAATATTGGGTAAAAAACAAGTTTTTTTTATGGTAAAAAAAAAGTTTTTTTTTTCGTTAAAAAAAAGTTTTTTAAGTTTTTTTTATAGTAAAAAAAAAGTTTTTTTCGATAAAAAAAAAACTTTAAAAAAAATATGTTTCTAGAAATTTTGGGGCTTAGGGCCTTTTGATTTTGACAATTGCTTTTCTGACTTTCAATACTTCCTAAAAACACAAGTAAAAGACTAAAATACCTCAGCGGTAGTTAACTACTGCTGGCTTATAACTAAAAAACACGTCGGCAGTTAACTGCCGCTGGTTTTTTGGACATTTACTTGTGTTACTAAGACACAATGAATGTCAAAAAAGCAATCTTCTTTGATTTTTTTATTTGTGGACTTGCATGAATGTGGGTCTTTTAATCTTGTAAATTTTCAAGCCCCTTTACTATGTGGGTTGGGGCCAAAACTTCAAAGACCCATGATATTGACACCTCTGGAGATCACCATGAATAATTGTCAATCTTGAATGATCGTGCAGATAATGCATTCATGTGTAATTCCTTTGTTGGAGATTGATATTTTTTCGTTTTTTTTAATTATTTTTTACTGTTGTTTTCTATCATAATTAGTTTGTTGCTTGTTTAAGTAAGTGTCATAATAAGATTGTTGTTTGTTTAGTAAGTAAAGTAGTCTTTATGAAATTATTTCTGGTGTTTTTAGGTAACGATGACTAGTGTTAAGAGTAAATGTACTGCAAATTTTATTTTCAGTCTCATAAGCAAGCTTATGGCTTAACTCCATATATTTGTAGTGTATGCTTCAGTTTAATGTATTAAATTATGTTAGCTTTTTTACTTTGTTCTCTAAGAATTTACCGTCTTCTCTATTTTTCTGGTTTTCCTTCTTTCTTCTCCACCATTTTCACCTTTGGGTCGATGTTTCCCGATGTTATTTTTTTCTTTTTTGTAGTTTCAAGCTAAAAGTATAGTAAATCCATTCCAACTTGAGGGGATATTAGATGTAATAGAAAATTATAACAATTAGCTAGACCAGTTAGTTAAGTTATACCAGCGAGTTGTGATCATTGGCTATATAAGTTTTGTTGCATCTTCTTCATGTAATCAATAATTCTCTCACTAATCAATAAACTTTTCTCTAAACTATGAGTTCTATCTAGAATTGTGCCAAATAAAATTTGTCAAAGTAACATATATACATGTTCTTCTATATATGTCCATTAATATCTTATAACACAAGCTGGCTTAATTATATACTATAAGTCCATTAAGAACACACAAGGATAAGTTATTGGACAAGTGAGCTGCTGGATTTTCATGTTGCCACGAGAATGTGCATTTCCTTTATAGTCCTTATATATATTAAAAAAAATGATAGAATCTACTACAAGAAGAAATAACAGTCGGTGTTAAATTTTATTGGATCTTGTTAACGAGTGTCCCGAGACACTCTTTAAGCATGCTAAATTAAGTAATTATTCTTTTAAAATGTCAAAGTTTTCAATTTCCAATACACTGATTACACAAAATTTTATAAAAAAGTTACAAGTGAGCAACCCAAAAGGGCATTATCTATTTGGAGTCTTGTTACAAAAGCAACCGAAAAATACACCAACTATAAAATAAACTATAGAGAAAATAATATTACTCGACACATTATGTTACAGAATTTGAAAGAGAGTAGGAAAGACTTAAAAGCCCAATACCAAAAGAAAGACAAAATTCAATCAAATATAAAAGATTTACACAATCACTTCATTCTTGCATTATTATTGATCTGTAACCGAGGACTTACTTGTTGATCCTTGAGTAATTTGACTTCCTGATCCTGAATCACTTGACTTTGTGGGACCTGAGTATTGCTCACTTAATGATATAGATAATGCCCTTTTGGGTTGCATTAAAAATGGAGGTTCTGAAGGTTCAGGAAGTGGGAAAGAGGTGCTATTAAGCATTAGTAGAACAGAACTCATAGTTGGTCTCACATCTATATCTTCTTGAACACAAAGTAATCCAACATGGATGCATCTCATTGTTTCATTCTTATTTAAACCTTGTTCTAATATGGGATCAACGATATCTGAACTTGTCCCTGCCTTCCAATTTTTCCATGCCTGCAAGAATTTGCTCAAAAAAGAAAAAACAATATATACAATCAATTTTTTGACTGAGAAATCTCTAACTATAAGATTCAGTTTAATTTGAAAAAAAAAAATTTCTATTTTTATTGTTAAAAATTTGCTCATTTTAATTTGCTAGTGGAAAGACGCAGTTCGTCTCTTGAAGTGAATCATTTTCATAGAGACAAAGTTAAATGTTAAATAATGAAAACAATTCTTTTGACAGTTTCATTAATTTTTATAAAATATTCACCCAATTAATTACATCAAAAGTCTTTTATGTCTTTGTGATCTTCTTAGTAAGTAAAATTATCAGAAAATTCTAAAAGATAAAAAAAAATCCACAAAATAAACGAGCGATATGCTTTTGATCATTTTAAAAGATGGGAATAACTAACAGGTAAAAGGCGCAACATGTACCGTGTCTAATAGATCCTCAGTATTGTCCCCATCACGGATCTTAGTGTTTCTCCGGCCACAAACAATTTCTAAAATAATTACACCAAAACTGAACACATCTGACTTGATCGAAAATTCTCCATGTTTAATGTACTCTGGAGCCATGTATCCACTGTATGTCAAAACAATTAGGTTCAATCATGTAAATATAAAATGTTACTCCTCGATCTTTTACGATGACTCATTTTCACTTTTCACCTTTTTTTAATAAAATTGTCATTTGGAAATGAGGAATATCACATCATCTAGTTCTAGCATTTCTTAAATACTTACTAAGTTCCAATAACCGTACTTGTCATGCCATGAGTTTGATTGGCATCAAACAATTTTGCAATGCCAAAATCTGTAATTTTTGGGTTCAGCTCATCATCTAGTAAAATGTTACTTGTTTTGAGATCACGGTGAACAATTTGTAATCGAGAATCTTCATGAAGATAAAGAAGACCACGAGCAATATCTTTTATAATTTTGAAGCGTCTTTCCCAATTCAAATCTGCACGCTTGATTGGATCTACACAATTACCCAAGCCAAAATTATAAAGATATAATTTTTTATAATTTAAAAAGGTGTTCCACATATATCTCTTTCTTTTATCATAGAAAAGCAAAGGTAACGTAAAGAAAATATTGCAACTTACCAAATATGATATAATCAAGACTTTTATTGGAGACAAACTCATAAATTAATAGTCTTTCTCTTCTTTGTAAACAGAACCCTAGTAGCTTAACTAAATTTCGATGTTGAAGCTTCCCTGTCAGCAACACTTCGTTCTTAAATTCTGTTTCTCCTTGCTTAGAATTGTTAGCCAACCTTTTGATAGCAATATCTTGTCCATCAGGGAGTGTACCCTAAAATTAATTAAAATCTTTAGATCTAAGAAAAATACCATGATATATGCATATGTGTTTTAATAAAAAATAAAAAAAAGGATAATTATTTTACCTTATAAACAGTTCCAAAACCACCCTCACCAAGTTTATTTACATCAGAGAAGTTGCTTGTAGCTATTCTGATGGTTTCAAAGTCAAATTGCAACAAATCTCCAACTTTAAGATCATCACCAGTTTCAGCTTCAGATTCATCTTCATTTTTCCCTTGGCCTGGATATGTGTTTTCACAAATATTTTATTATTTTAGTTGATACTATAGCACAAAATTTGTAGTCTACATAAACTCATAGTTTTAAATCTTTAAGCAATGATATTTTGACAACATATAAGTTGTCCCACACCGGATGTTACTACTCTGCCACTACTTTTTCAATTTTTTATTGCTTTCTTTATATATCTCGGTTTGCGTGCAGGATGAAAATTGTTTGGAAAACCTACTGTGTGCATACTTTACAACCTTTTTGGGTTGTTTAAATACTCCCCAATTATTATATAAATATTATTTATATAGTTTCACTATTGTACATAATTAAAAAGCATATGAAATGGTTCAAGTTTAAAACATTAATGATGATGTGTCTAATAATTGGTCATATTTTTGTAACACTGATTAGTAACACCAAATGTGTTCATTGGATATAATAAGCTTTGTTGTACCCCTTCATGTAATCAACTATTTTCTCATTATGTAACAAAAAAAAAACTATTTTCTCATTAATCAATAAATTTTTCTATACTTTTCTCTCAATGATAAATTCTATCTAGAATTGTACGTAATATGATATTAGAGAGATATTCCGCTACATTCTTTCTCAAAATTTTCTTGAATTTTTTTTCATTTGAAGCTTAATTGATTTATTTTGTTTCCCTATTTTCAATTTGACTCTTGAGATTTCCAATCAAGAAAAATTGAAAATAGATAGTTGAGCAAAATTTCATTTTTTTTAGCTTAAATTGACATTCTAGTTTCTATCTGAAACGAAAATGAATGGTTAAGAAAAATTCATTATTTTAGCCTCATTGACATTTTCGCTTCTATCCATAAAGATCATGGTAGTTAAGCAATCAAAATTCATTCTTCTTAACCTAATTGTCATTTTAGCTTGTATCCATTTAGAAAATAAATGGTTAAATGATCAAAATCCATTTTCCATTGCTTAGCTTCTTCTTTTTTTGAGCAATTTCCATTGCTTAGCTGACATTTTAGTTTCTATTCATAAAGATAATAGATAGTTTTTTTTTACAAGATAATAGATTGTTATAAGCAATCAAAAATCCTTTTTAGTCTAATTGACATTTTATTTTCTTATCTATAAAGATTGTGGATAGTTAAGAAATCAAAATTCATTCTTTTTTTTTGTAAAGTAGCCTAGTGTCTAGATTCATACACTTTAACGATCCATGGTTGTTTACCAGCCACATTTTGGTCTTAGTGTGGTTGAATCCACCTTTGTTGAAACTGATATATCAAGCTTTGCATGTATGTTGTTGGATTAGGCGATACAGGGGGGTAATAACCCCCATTGTTGTTGAGTCGAATAATCCACAAATGGTTTTATGTTCTACTACTAGGCCAAAAGGGTGTCCTATAGCATATTGCGTGTTGTTCAGCTCCCGTGTGTTGTCATAAGGAGATCCTTACGACATACAAATTTGTCCAACCACTTTAGGAGGCCTCTTTGCCATATGTACCTGTCCAAATTGAAGATTAGCCTGATTGACTGTATCATTTTACCCTAGGTTTCTCCCTAGGGTTATCCGGGACAAAAGCGTTGGATTGGGAATTTAAAGGAATAAAAGGTACAAGTTGTATAGGTTTTGAATGAAGATGTGAATGTCCTTTAATTCTTACAATTGGCTAGTTTTGAGTAACAATGTTAGTCTGGCCTTGATTTCCATTAACTTCTTGTATAGTAAAAGTCGTAGAATTGTTACTAGAATTGGCTCATTTGGCCACCAACTCCCTAACTTGTTGAACCTCATGGTATCCATGACTTTAACAATGTCAACTAGTTTTTGAGAGACCAGATATATCATATCGTATATCTTCATGTTGATTTGATTTCTAATAACTTCTAGTGCTTTAGGTGGATCAGTTGTGTGTGTGTGTGTCCATAAGCATCAAGAAGAGCCTTTTTTTGTGTGGTTATGACCATAATGTCCCACTGGGCTTGCTAAATTTGTTATCAAACTTGAAAGTCATGTCAAGATATCACCTAATATCTTTCAACTATGATTCTATTTTATTCAAGTGATTACGCTAATGAAGGAACTTTGTCCCTCGTCTTTTGATTTCTTAACTACTCCAAAGAGTGTCAAGTACGTTGGTTGAGTGTTTTTTGAGATACTAAACTAACAAATTCATAAAAAATAAAAAAAAGTAAGGTAAAACAAAACACAAAAAAGGAAAGTTGCTTTAAAAGCTTGTTTGATTGATTATGTGTGTTGGATAAAATATTGTTGTTTAATCCAAGTGCTTCACACACCGCGAAATGATTTTAATTTAATCTGATTGCTATAAAATATTGTTGTTTTAAATATTTCTTTAGATTTTTTCAAAATGTTCTTTAGATTCTTATAATGGTGCATTTGCAAAAAGTGACTCACGTAAAAGTAAAGTAATGTGATGACTAGATTTTTGTCACCTAAAGGAAAACATCCAAAAACCAGTGTGCCCCAATGAATTGTTTAGTCCCTCTTCAACATTTGTCTACTAAACATCCAGAATATAGTCTCTCTACTTTCGTATCGTATTTCATCTAAACCAATCATAGCCTATTGTATTTTTTTTGTTAGAAATTCACAAGAGAGAAGACTTATGTTGAATTACGTACCTTCAAACTCAGGTCTTGGTTTCCTCCTTTGAAAATAAATGCATATACCCATAGCAAGTATGCCAGCCACAACAACTGCTACAACGATAACGATCGCCGTTGTTAATTTCCTGCTCTTTCCTAATCAACAAATCAGAATGGATCCTATCAATTTTGGTTTTTTTATGAGAGAGTAAAATTTGATCTTTCACCATTTAAAAAGAGAGAGTTTATATAAACTTCTCGTAATTTATTTTTTTAAATAGTAAAAATCCCACTTTATTATACCTCTTATATGAAAATCAAACAGAAGATATTCATTCTCCAAAAAAAACATAATTAGTTAGGGAAAACAAAATAAATAAATTTGACAATTTTATACGTTTAAATTATAAGGCTAAATCAATATGTACAAAACTTGTTTTCATCGATTATCTTTCTTGATTTAATGATGAGACTTATTGATTAAGAGAAGAAACAATCATGTGCATGGTACAATAAAACTAGCTTAATTATAGACAACTGCTCATGTTTAGTGGAGTGTTCAATCTACTAGAAGTAATCAAAGGGGAAACACGATAATGGTACAATAAAACTAGCTTAATTATAGACAACTAGCTCAATTGTGTGCATTTTTTAAGAAACAATTAAAATGCTAAAAAAAATTGTTTTCCTTATTTCCAGAAATGTATCATTCTTAAGTAGCATTTCATCTTCTAACAATCACAATGATTCATTTAAAAAATCTCACAATTTTTTATTGAGAGGACAACTCACCTTTTTTTTATTAACAAAATAAAATAAACAAATTTTAGAAACTAAATACTTAAAAAAGTTCACAAATAAATAGGATCTTAAAGTATAGGAATAATAAGGGGAAATATACCTTTTCGTGGTTTAGGAGAAAGTGCAGGAGCAATTACTTTCGAAGGCTGTGGTGCTGGTGACTCTGTATTGTTGACAATGGACTGAAAAAATGGAATTATATCATATCTAAATGAACAACTTGGTCCAAGATACAAACAACCTTTCATACACCAACTTGAAAGATCTCCGAAAGCCGAATCCAAACATTCAGTACATTCTTGTTTAGACAAATCTGGTGTACACTGAACCAAACCATAAATAGTGTCATTAACATCACTTCTACTACTTGATTCATTCATTACTTCCACACTCTTTTCAGCAAACTTTTTACGTGAATCACCTTCAACCGTCACGCTTTTAAGTTCATCCAACAAATTGTCACGCGTTTTATTAAACACATCATCAGCGACAGCCACTAACTTGGCTTCGATATTGAAATATTTACTTGTTTCCGTAGTCATCACACCAAAAATTGATTCATTGGAATAGCGTAAGATGCATGAGTCGTAGTAACCGATTGCTTCTTTTCGTATTCCACATCGTTCCAAGAGAAGTGTTGTGGATGCTTTCAGGCAACCACGACATTCCTCTGGTTCAATATCTCCTCTACAGATTCCAATTGCGTTTACTTTGTCAGGATATTCTCCGTGCGAGAAATTGTAGAAACCGTAGTCTATTGTTTTGTTGGAATATATTTGTTCTAAAACCCTGTTACGGTTGCTCTCATAGGCACTACCGTCGGGAATGTTTCCAAGGATTGTGTTACATTCGTGGTAGCGGAAAAATAGTTGGTCGTTGGCTTTGGATTTTAGTGTGAAAAACAGAAGAAGAAGTAAACACTGAAAACAACGTGAAGAAAGCATGGTGTTAGATGAATGATGGTGGAATTAATGAAACATTATGAATGTAGAGTAACGAATTATAGCTCTTTCGTTTATATTTTTGGTGAACACACACGCTGTGATAGTTGAAAATTATTAAAGGAGGAATGAACCATAAATGAAAGAACATAGGTCTAAGTCTAAGTCTTCCCAAAAGTCGTCTTCTGTTGTGCTGATACTTTATCAATAAGTGCTGGTACTTTATCAATAATTTATGCAAGTAATACAAGAATCACCCTTATCATATCATATCATATATATATTTAAACAAAAGTGACGCGTGATTTCCGCCAATATTGTTTTAATTTGTTTAAAATGGTTTAGAAACACGTTCTTGAATTTCTTATGTAAATGCTTGTTGCTTTCATAACAATTAGCAATGCTCGTTCATAAAAAGAAGGGAAAAATATACTTACGTTAAATATTTGTCAAGTAAAAAATAAACAATTTAATAAGCAGGAGTTATTGTTTCTAATTGCTTAAATAATACTCTACATGGCACTTGTTAGTAATTTCTTTTTTAAGTCAAACCAAAAGAAAAAGGCAAAAGTATTCAAGGGATTGTTTATCTTATTTATTTGTAACATTTATCATTTATCTTTCTTTTTTCTTTTTAGATCCTTTATGTTTTAAACCGTGCACAAGTTAATGTTGAGATGCCAAGGCCAAGTAGGATTGTAAATGATAATCTTTTTCTCAAACCCATAAATTGCATCCCCTGCATTTTTTCAATTTAAATTTAATTATTAAAAACAAAAAAAATCATATTTCTCATCAACCCCACCACCCACAACCTCTCATGGCTGGAGCAAGAATATAATAATCAACACAAGTTACACAACCAATTTTCCAATAGGTTTCATATGCGGCTTTCTATAGCATTATCAATACAAAGGCCTAATTCTTCAACTTGCAAAATATGTAATTTCCACATTCTTCAATCTAAAACATATGAGTGATTGAGATATGGGTTACAAGAATAAGTCTTCAAACCTAATTCTACCTAAAGTCTCAATCTCTTCCCGTGACCAAGAGACTCAATCATAATAGTGTTTTGATCAAGGTGAACCAAAACAATAACAACCCTAGTGCCTCCCGCTAGAGAAATCTCTCTAAACCCTTGTTTTCAGCCCTCTCTATCTCAAGGTTTATATCTAATACAAGGTTTATATTTATAGAGAAATAAAACCCTCAAAATTTGGAACAAATATGTGTTGAAAATACGTTTTGTTTTTATCCTTCAGCGTAAAATCGAGGCTCGATTTTTTCCAGAAGCAAAACTCTCAAAATTGCACCCAAAACTGTGGCTCGATTTCTCCAAATCGAGGCTCGATTTTGACAGATTCTGAAACATCAATTTTGAGTCAATTCTCAACATATTTTTTAGGTGAATACATGCGTTGTGGTAGTTGAAAATTATTAAAGGTGGAATGAACCATCAATGAGAGAACATAGTCTAAGTCTTCCCAAAAATCGTCTTGTGTTGCAGTACTTTCTCAATAATTTAAGCTATACTCATCATAACAATGTCCAAAAGGCATTACGCAAGAAATACAAGAATGATTGTGTTCTTGTAGATTCACACAATACCTCATCCTTTTCTTTTTAAGTGTCCTTTGAGTACGAGTTTTGTTCTTATTTAACAGTCATTTTGATAGTTTACTAATATAATTCATCAATTATATCCTTTATCAATTACTTATGCTTACTCAATTTCGACTTACTTGAGAGTTTTTGTAGGGTTCAAGCAATACCTTCAATTGTTCCTGTAGGGTTCTCGGACAAAAGTGGGGAAATTTCAACTTCATTCTTTATTAAACATGAGAGTTCTAACAAGCATCTAGGAACGAAAATTTTGTTCTTAGTTGCTAAATTGTGGGTCCAGGTATGCCATGTTTGATTTAACAACCATTGAGTTTTTTTTCTCCAATGCTAGAACTGAACACACTTTCTATTTTACTTTATATAGGACCCTCGTGTTTCTTCTCCCATCTTCCATTATACCTCTTCTCTCTCTCCTTTTCTTACTTTTTCTAACGCAACAACTACTAGAAAGTGTTTTAAAGGGAGAATTGTTCTCCATAGTGTCATCCAGCTCATTGATCTCCAATGCATAGAACATAAAAATATATTCTTGTTTGCTAAGAACACCTAGAAAGAACAGACGTTGGAGATGGTCTAATTGGTAACTTGAAAATTGGAGTGTTAGAAATTTGTAGGTACGTACACTACCATAATCCTGAGGAGAACAACTGCATTTGGTCGCGCAACATCTACTCCGGATGTCATCTTCGATTGTAGATACATCATTTACTTATCAGAAATGCTAAATGTCGCGAGAGTTATCATCACGACAACATCATGAATTACTGTCAGGGCTATCTTTATACTATTCATGTGTCTAAAATGGAGAGCAATAGACACCGATGCAACAAAACATCACAGTCCGAATGACTCACAATCACTTTTGCATGCTACACTCTCTTTTCCATCCATGCTTGTAACCTTAAGCTTTAAAGGACACATATTGAGAGAACCATCAAATAGGCATGTTGTAAACATCAAACAAACTCATGTCGGAGAAATGGAGTCCACTAACGTCGACCAGAATGAACTCCGTAAAGGTAGCTGGTGGAGCGGTATGTTGCAGGAGCATTCAACACCAACCATCATCACAGATTCACAGTAGACTTTCAAGTGTTAGGCAGGCCATATGCAGATCAGGTTGATAGAGCATGTTTGAAGTGGGAGAGTTGGCTCGTGAAAATTTCTTTCACTGTGTATATCATAGCTCTCTACTTATAAAAAAGATATCTATAAACGGTGAATTCTTTACATTTTCTTTCTGTCTAAAAAAGATAGTAAATTACAAGATTGCATCACACATATATCATGGATAATGTGATAGGTAATAGATATGTAAATAGTTGGGTTATATAAAAACATAGATATATAATTGGAATGTGCTTGTGAGCAAATTACTAAATTCTAGACTTAATAGCCGCTTTCGCCACCTAACTTTCACGATGTTACGATTTTGGCCCCTTAAGAGAAAAAAACTACAAAACTGCCTCCTAAGTTTTGCAACTATAACAGTTTTGACCCACAAGGCCAAAAAAAATAAAAACAAATAACACGCAGCACCTCACTTAGCAAGCCACGTCAACGTAGACCGAGTCAAAATTGGCCTTGGGGGCCAAAACTGCCACAAGTGCAAAACTTAGGGGGCGGTTTTGTAGTTTTTTTCATAGGGGGCCAAAATCGCAACTTTGAGAAAGTTAGGGGGCTAAAACTGCTATTAAACCTAAATTCTATCGCAAATATATGTAATTGGGGCCTTATTACAAAACAACAGAAACAAACACCAAATAAAAAATAAACTAGAAACAAAATAGACTATAACGCATTATGTTACAGAATTTGAAACAGTAAAGGCTTAAAATTCCTACCCAAAAGAAAGACAAAATTCAATTGAATATAACAATCGTTTCATCCGTGTATCATTGATCTATACCTGAAGGCTTACTTGTTGATCCTTGAGTATGTTGACTTCCTAATCCAAAATCACTTGATTTTGTGGGCTCAGAATATTGTTCATTTAATGGTATAGATTGTAAGGGAAAATGATTGTGTATTCATTAACTTGTGAAAATACAAGAGTGGATACCTATTTATAGTAAAGTATCCAAGTAATTTGAGCTGGCTTGCATTACAAGTAACCTTTGC
>Ga0228710_1004505_pt1 | contig 22010 bp, 11 predicted proteins | sample MedpolnodulmetaG_FD_177995 | JGI IMG/M metagenome (GOLD analysis project Ga0228710, IMG submission 177995) | Root nodule microbial communities from Medicago polymorpha collected in Santa Monica, California, United States - pink nodules | ecosystem: Host-associated > Plants > Roots > Nodule...
GATTGTGTGATAAATGTGTAGATATTATCATTTTAATTTCTAATAAATCTAGATAGTTGATTAAATCAAACGGTATTTTTAACGTGGTCCACCGGTGAGGGACTTAATTGAACCCTCACCCTAGAATTCACCTAGAATTTTAGTTTAACAATTACTTTTTCCTAAAAATTGCAAAGTTAAGACAATTTTTTTTCTTCAAATAAGCCTGTCCAAATAAATACCCATTAACCCCACACCCATTCCACATACTCCCACGATTTTTTTAATTTTCTTAAAAATTAAAAAATAAATTGTCCGGAATGACTTTTTCTTTTTTCAATTTTTAAAACTTTAGCCACATTTGAGTGTGCATGTACCACTGTTTGACTTTTGGCAAAAACTTGTTTTAAAAATGAATTTCGAAATTCCAGAAACTCAAATTTAAATTTGTCAAAAAAAGAAATTAATTCTTACAAATTCAAGTTTTTATTTATATGGAATGTCATAAAACTCAATCGTCAAGAACAATTTTAATCTTAGTTTTCAATTTAATTTTTTTAGCCATGATAGAACAACTGTGGCTAATCCAGAAGTTCTAACTCAACTGACAATAATGCCGAAATTGTTAGGCTGGATGTCATAACTGGGGTTCGAACCCCGGTACCTCCACTTGTGTGTGAGTTTATAATGACTTTGCCATTTCGTCTATCTACAAAAAAAAAAAAAACAACCGTGGCTAAATCACTCTTCGACCTTGACTAACTCTTCTATAAAAAAGAAAAGTCGAACAAAATTCATCATAAAACAGAAGTGCAAATATGCCAAAATAAAAATACGTTTTAGAAAATTTAAATTTTGAGTTTTTTTAAAATCCCAAAAGATTCAATTGTTTGAAAGCTATTTTATTTTATTTCAATTTTGTTTGAATTCAACCTTCTAAATTGTCTAAAGTGTAAAGTAAAAAATGAAGGAGTATTCTCCCACTCTTCACATATGGTTCAAATTATATAATTAAAAATATTATAGGGTGTCGGAGTGTGCTTTAACATATTTGTAGAGCTTCTAAATTATATAATTCGAAATGTTGCACGGCGCGAGAAATGATTAGGTGAGATAAAAAAAAAACATGTCTTATTTTTTAAAGAAGATTGCTTTTTTGACATTCATTGTGTCTTAGTAACACAAGTAAATTACCAAAAAATCCAGAGGCAGTTAATTGCCGGCGTGTTTTTTAGTTATAAGACAGCGGTAGTTAACTATCACCGGGGGTATTTTATTCTTTTACTTGTGTTTTTAGGAAGTATTGAAAGTTAGAAGAGCAATTGTCTTTTTTAAAAATATTTTTCAAGTTAGGCGATGATTTGGGCCATGTTTAACACCCAAGCAATCGGCCCATTAAAAACTGAGACCCGCTGAACAAGCCATATTTTCTTTTTTCTTGTTTTTCCTTAAGTTTAGGACTAGGGTTTTCTATAGTCATTGTGTTTCGTGTTCATTAGGGTTTTTGCGAGATTTATCACTAGAATTCCTCTATCTCTCCCTCAATCGCTCGCTCTCAATGGATCTTTCCGACCTTAATTCTGCTGAAATGCAGAGGTTTTACTCTGTAAGTTCTATTTCTTCTCCTTCTTACGATTAATAGATACTCTCCTTTTCAATTCCATTACACTTTTACTGTTTTTCGCAGTTTCAATTCATTAAATAAGTCTGTATTCTTTATTGTTATCGCACTTTGATTAAGCTTGAAATACAATATTTCATGTTTCTAGATTTTATTTTTCATGCTAATGCTATCAATTTTATGGCGGCGAAGGTTGATTCTGTTACTATAGGTTTAAAACATATATGATTTGTCATGCTAATTGTAAAACAACACACACTGTTCTGTTTATGATCACTGTAGTTCTAAGGGTGTATTTTCCAGTTTGTTTTTTGGAGGGGACAGCTAAGGATATCTATTTGATACAGACTTAGCCCTCCAAAATCCAACTCCCAAACACACCATAAGAACGTAAAAATGATTTGGTTATTAGCTATTTCTTTTTGTGAATTATGTTTGACTACATTTACCGTTTGTTTGACTTAGTAGATTCTAAAAAGAAGACCCCTTTATCTTATGAAGGAAAAAAAAATAGTACGTCAGCAGATATCATTCTAATTGATCTAATAATAGTTGTAATTATGGAATGGTAACCAAACACAGAGGGCAGATAATATTTGTTCTGCTTCCACTGTTTGACGTTTATCTCTTGAAAACCTAGAGTTTTGATTTATGAGCTACACCTTTCATCTGTTCTGTTTTTTATTTGATTTTATGTGTTACATTTATGCCTTTGAATGATATTAGTGTTGTATGAGTTACAATGACTTTACTGTAGTTTTAAATTTTACTATCCATTTAATGAGGTTAACGTCTGGTACTTTTTTCTGGCCATTTTAGTATGAATTACTGTAGCTCTGTGTATTCTTGTCCATATAATGTGAAGAACATGTTGTTTAAGTTTCATTGTTTGACAACTGCCAGTTATCATTATTATGGCTTAGGGGATCAAAATGGTATTCCGATATATACCACTTATATGTAGTCTCAGGCTCCGCCTTCTGTTTTAGGCATTCTTTTTCTTTCAATATTTCAATCTAAATAAACTTTTCCTGTTGTTCCCCTGTAATGTAATATAACAACCCTAATTTTGCCCTCCAAATGCAGGAAGAACAACAAAGAGCCATGATTAATGAAATGGTGGCAAAGATGACCAGTCAATGCTGGGACAAATGCATCACAGGCACGCCTGGGAATAAGTTCAGTTCCGGTGAGACTAATTGCCTTACACACTGTGCACAGCGTTACATGGAAATGAGCATGCTTATCATGAAACGGTTTCAGAGTATGCAATGAAGATCAACGGCCTTGATGTGCTTTCTTAATTAACAAACAAAGTCTTAAATTTGTCGTTAATATTTAGCAAATTTTGGATTCTTTATATTTTGTCGAGACATGGTGTCAGAATTTTTAATTTACTTTTCAGCATTGATGATGAAAAGCTAAGTGCATGTGGTTAATAACTGACAACTTGTTTGAGTGAACGGTTCATGTATCAGTTTTAAATTGTCAAGCAAGAACAAAAATTAGTAATGTGGGAAATTGTTATAATAGCACTGATATATTGTCAGCTTACCAGTAGCACTTATATGTGTGAACGGTTCTTGCTTTCAAATTCCAACTACTTTCATTTTGCACTTGAAATCGATATTTCTTGTTCGTGTGGATTTTTTTTTATTCCATTAGATAATGCTTGAGTTGGGTTGCTATTTTCTTTTATTCCATTAGATAGTGCTTGATGGATTTTATTGATTTGTCAATCAATCATCTAGTGTCTGGCAGTTTAATCAAAATGTTAAATTGCATATAGTTTTGAATTCAACTTATGAATTGTAGATTACAATTTTCGACCTAAGCAACTAATCACTTTCTTGAATAAAAAAAAAAAAAAACCATTGCTATATTTTCTGTTCTGAATCCCCCTGAAAATCTCCATACGAATGATTGAGTTACTGTGTTTGTACCCTGAGTTTCAAGTGGGCAAAGATTCTCTAACCGTGAATTTTCTACCTTTCTTTCTCATCATACTTGCTCCATTCTGAACATCATTTTCACTCCTATTTTATCCAAGTTTTGCCCGAATCACCATTTTTTTTTGCCACCAAAAGGTAGAGATTCTAAATATGTTTCAAGCTGCCGTGATGTTGGCCTGTAGCATTAGTGTGGCATTAGCCATTCATTTCCGTTCTGATACCATTTGGGTCCCATCTCGTAGTATTTAAGCATGGATTTGGTCCTTTGGCGTAGCCTAGTGTTGTAACTAGAATGGAAATTAATCTGGGGAACCTGTGTATACTTATGGAACTCATTCTTGTCCAATCTTTGATCATGTTCCTTGTTGATCAAGGTAAAACCTATTCGGTTTGTCAACTTACGTTGGTAATACACCATAGCACAAAGGCGAGGGAGTCTTAGTTTTTGTGCCCAATAGGTTGTTTGAAACAGGCGGCTTTTAATCATTTCATTAGATTGTTTGTTAAGGATGCTGAGACGTGGGAGCACTTCGGGAGGGAGGCGTAGAAAGATTTCAAAGAGAATGTCATTGCACAGTTCCACTGGTGGAGAAGGAGGGGAAGAAGGAGGAAAGGTGTGAAAGAAGGATCGCATGAAGTCCATAATCCATTTCCAGTATCTGGATAATTGCATTTCTATGTACTTTTAAGATTTGCTATTTTATTGTCTTAGCCAATTGGAGGATTCTGTTATGCCTAGAGAAAGAGAATTGTTTACATGAATCTAGGCATTATCGAAACGGTGGCTTTTAATTTAGTATGTGCAATCTTGAGGTCAAACGTTAAGTTAGGAGACAAACACGGCATGCCAGAATCAGTGTTCCCATTTCATGATTTTAGCTCGGCAGATGATATATCATTATAACTTTGTCGTAGTAAACAGATGGTAGTATTTTATTTTCTATAATAAATTTATGGTGAGATGGTGGTGCTTCACTTACGAGGCAAAGAAAGACTTTAGGACTCAAAATTAAACCCGTAAGGGTAGAAGAAATGAGAAGGGATGTAATCTTCTTACCATGCGTGCATAATACTAAAATAACAACTAACATTTGTCAATTAAAAAAAATAAAAATTACATTTTCTTAGACTTCTCCAAACCTCGAAGGATATATTGCCTGGACTCCCTGTCTTGCCATTCTCAATGATTTTCTTATTTCTTTTTCTTAAACTATAAGATAAAATAATATGTAATTTAATTCACCCTGTGATGTTTATAGTTTTGCTACACAAACAACCATCCAAACAATAACACAGAAAAACCTAAGTAACGTCGCCAAATTTGTCACAAAAACCACACATTCACATAACAAGGACGAAGAAGGAAACTCGCACATTGCACAAATCAGCTATCAATGTATAGTTTATGTTTGTGTTAATGGTGAATTTAGCAAAATAACGACGGTTCAACGATTTTGACAAAAGTTTTACTTTGGAATTTCAATAAAATTACAGTACCACAAAACTGCCATACGAAACATGAACATAGAGTCAACTCGTCTATCATTCCAAATTCTTTGTTGTTGAAAGAGACATGCTATACAGTACGAACAATTTGCCAAGAAAATTTGACGAAGAGGAAAGCTTACCATACAAAGACAATGTGGTAAAATAGAAATTTTAATAATGGATAAAATAGTAACTACAAATCAAATTTAGTTCACTTCGTGGAAATGTTGTAATATCAAGTGTTTCCCTTGTTGAAAATCTATGGAGTTAACATCAAATGTTATAAGTATTGTTGAAACACAGTAAATACTAGCTACTAGTACACATTTTGCTCGTTAAAGACTTGTAAATGCTTTAATTTGATAATTGGATCTCTAGTTAGTTAGTTGGTCATATTTGACTTTCCCTGCACCAATATCACGGCACAATCCCCTTTGGCAAGTTATTATCAATGAAGTATCAAAGTTCAAAGCCCCCAACCAAAATTCAAACCGTCAACCAAAATTCAAACCGTCGTTACATAGGAAATACAAGTACAAATGTTACAGCTATGAAGTATTTACCTTACTCGCTGACTATCCCATTCATTCATCGGAGAAAATGATATCGATGTAATACAGTTTATCCTCCTGTTTTTTCCCTCTCTATAATAAATAAAACAAAATAAAATACACAGCAAACATAAGAACAATGCCGAAGTCAAATGGTGCCGGCAATTAAATTCTCGGAGCAATAGTATAAGGACAAAAACAAAAGAAATGAAGGGAAAAAAGTAAATGAACATAATGGACGGATCACTTTCCACAATTTCTACTCACCATCTTCTACTTCTTTACACGAGTGCCACCTTTAAAAAACTATATCACCACAGAATAACTCAAAAAAAATAAAACTCAGTAATCAATGAGCAAGATCCAATGACATTTTTTAACCAAAGAAACACAAGCCGTACTTCCCTATCAAGTCCCAACACAACAAACTCTGCTCCCCACCTATTTTTCTTTGTAGTTTTAATTTACATCTTTGAATTTTTCTGAAATTATAGAGGCGTTTTTGTTGAGTTGCCACCAGGTTCATTACTACTATCAACTGGTGATCCGCTTTGATTCCCCGTCTTCGTGTACCTCATCAAGAACATCAGAAGCTGTTTCCCATTTTCTGCTGCTTTGTTCCCACAAGGACTGCCTTAGAAAGGAAGCAACTTGTCTCTGTCCCCTTTCTGTGTGAAGCATACTGCCTAAATCCACAGATGTATCACTTAAATCACTACTCTTGCCATATTCCTCGTCTTTATAATCTTTTTCCACCTCATCAGCCTCATTGTAAACTGGCATTATAAGGGTATCAACACCTCTTCGTCTAGATGATTCTGGTGGTTCTTTTGGAACCTTGGACCTGAAACTGTTTTTGGATATGGGAATGGAAGAGCAGAATACTTCTTTGAAGTTCTCAATTACCCCTTTGTTATAAGGGTTGACTTGCCGGTCATACCGGTATCTAAAATTTTCATAAGTAGACTGCACATAGAACAAAAGGAACAATCATTAATGTATGTAAGAAAAATGAACTAGAAAGGAATGAGTGTTTTACAAATGAAATAGTAAGTAGTCGCATTTAAGGTCAAGGGATTATGAGTTAAATAGTGTTCAAACCTGGTTTGTGCTGATTAGATATGTATGGAAACAAGTGAGTCCTCCAACAAACCAGACAGCAATGAATGTATATATTATTAGTGCAATGGAAGCAGGGGTTTTGATCATTGCTTTCCAGATCGATATCTCCTCTGAGTTCTTGATCCTCACGATGTAAACCCAGCAAAAGGCATGAACATAAAGGCAAAGCAGGGTTGCAGAGAAAACAAACATGTAGTAGAACCGGTAATTGCGCTGTCGCCGTGTACATATAAAGCAAAGAGGCAAAAAGAAGCAGAAAATTCTAACTTAGCAACTTCATGATCATATCTTCTGCAAATATAATTATGTATTATTATTAATTGTGTTTGTTCTTGTGCTTGTACCAATGAGTGTGATGTTTGGGAATATAGCAGAAAATACCAATATACATGCAAAGAAACAACCATTACTATTTTTTATATATACACAAAACAACTAGAATATGATTATATTATTCCATTTCTAATTAGGAGGTAAATGTAACCATTTGATCACAGTAAACTGACAGCTTAGTCAATAAGGGCAGCCCGATGCACTAAAGCTCTTGCATACGCAGGGTCCGGGAAGAGGTCCCACCATTTTTCAATCACATGACAACAACTTTACCGTTGCACCAAGACTCCCCTTTGACAACTTAGTCAATGTTCCACTAAAATTGTTTGTTCAGGATTTCATAATTGCGCAAGAAGATTTTATCAATAGTTGAAATCTAAGACATAACACAGATGACAAATTAAAATGACAGCACAAAAATTATTATTCTTGATGAAAATCATAATAAGACGTTATAAAGAGACCCAATGATCTTTTTGAATACAATCCTTTAAATTGGAACACATAGTACTGATATTGTATTTAATTAACGAGCATTACCAGTCCAATACACTGACCAACCCATGGGCAGTGATGATCAAATCGCTCCACACAGTTATCACAAACTGAGCAATGAGAGCAGCGGGGAGGTCTATACAGCATGCAAGTATCACAATATTTTACTCTCACAGCTATTCCATTGACAATTACTTCCTTGGATCGTGGTAAATGTGGTGGTGGATTTTGTTCACTGTTGTTACTGTCACTTCCATCATAATTATCTGGGAGTGGAGGATAAGAATTGCGAGGCACTATGCCAGGATCTCTTCCTGAGGTCAGTATAAGAGCAATCAGAACCTGGCAATACGTGTAACGTGTTTAGGATTAAAGTGGCAAACATTAAACATTGTGTTGCAACAAAATTTCATATGTACTGAAAAAGTAAAAGTAATCTACACTCAACTTTCAGATTCATGTATTTTTAAGCATCATTTTTTGTTTTAGTACGAAGAGTAAACATAATTACCTCTAAAAGTTGGATATAGCTATGAACATGTGAGAGCTGCAAACAAGTGATTATAACTCCATTCACCAAGAAAATATTTCATTATGAAAATCAAATTCGAGAGTCGAGATAACTTCTTGGATGACTTATTTAGAAAGAGATGCGCTAGTTTTTTGTTACCCAATTACTATGGCCAAAACCTGACACATTTTGCTTCATTTTAAAGTGATCCTCCCTAGCTCCATTTCTTAACACAGGTAATTCATAGAGTTTACAACAACAACCAAGCCTTATCCCACTAAGTGGGGTTGGCGACATGAATCAAATTATGCCATAATGTTCTATCATAAACCATATTTGGATCCAACTCATTAATCTCTAAATCTTTCCTAATAGTTTCTCTTAGGCTTTGTTTGCGAGTTTTGAGGGGAAGGAAAGGAAAGGCTAAGGAGGGGAAGGGAAGGGAAGGGAGGGAAGGGAGAAAGGAGGGAAAGCCTTCCCCTTGTTTGGGAGTTAAAGAAACCAACAAGGAAAGGAAATGGAGGGCTTATGTGATAATTTTACTATTTTACCATTTTTTTCTCTTAAAATAATACATTGTGCTATACTTTGTAATTTATCTTGTAAATTATAATTGAAATTTTGAATTATTATGAGGACAAAATTGTCAATTTGTATGTTTAATCCTCCAAAACCCCCAATTTGGGGGAACTTTAAAATTGGACAAATGAAGCTTTTCAAAACCCCCAAAACCTTTCCCTATTTTTTTAAAACTCCCAAACAAGGGTTTACCTCTCCATAAGCCTTTCCTTCCCTTCCCCTCCCCTCCAAAACACAACTTGCAAACAAAGCCTTATAGTTTTCCAAGGTCTTCCTCTATCTCTTGTAATCTAACTATCCTTCATCTGATCTACTCTCCTAACTACAAAATCTACAAGTGTTCTCTCTACGTCCCCAAACCACCTAAGCCTAAACACATAGACAACAATAATAATTTGAAAAAATGATCTAATTCAATGTAATCACATGTGTTGGTGTCAGATACACTTTCAATCAGAAGCAACTGAGTTGATAATAAAGTTTGACTTTTGAGCAACAATATGAATAAAAATGACTTACAAGGATTGTGAGAAGAATAACAAGAATCAAAATTGAATATCCAGAGTGATTAGGGAAATCATCAAAGAATTTTCTAGCTACAAAAGCACAGAAAACAGCAACAGGAGCAATCACAAGAAAGAGCGTTGTAAATATAGATTTCACATCAGGTCCAAATATAAATCTTCCTCCAAGAAAAAACACCTGAAAAATAAAATAAAAAAAAAGTAGTATTAGTAACGATAATTAAACAACAGAAAAGCTTAATTAATCTTTGTATAATTAAGGTTTAACTTACGTTATTTCCTTTCCAAGCGCGATAAGTTCTGATGAGCGAAAGATCAACAGTATTTCCGGCGTCAGAGTTCGCCGGCGCCGGAGGATGCATTTGTGTTTGATCTTCTAGTATTAGCAATGATCGGAGTCTTAGTTTGATCTTTTATTTTTTATTTAAATAAAGAAAAAATAAAATAAAAGGAGGAGTTTATGTTTGACTTTCGTAATAATGAAACGTCAAATATGAATGATTTCATAGATTCCTTTTTCACGAGATGATGTGGCAACCAGCCTCCTTGTTCTTGTTTGTTGAGCTGGCAGTCAACTATAATAAATAATTGCACATGAACTTAGTCAAAGAAATATCTTATCGGTCTCAAATTATAAATCGTTTTAGTCATTTCACATAAATTAAAAATTGTGGAAAAAATTATCATAATTAAATTTACAAAATAATCTTTTATGTATGGTATGCGAAAGAGAATTTTTAAGAATTGAAATAAAAGAGAGATTTAAATAGTAAATGATTCACTGTTATTATAAAACAAGTTATAATTTGAGACAATTTTTTTAAAAAAAATTATAATTTAAGACGGAGTGAGTACTATATGAAAGACAATTCGGTAATTCATATATATTTGTGATAAGTTTATTACTCTCACTTATCATTTTTGTAAATTAGTTTTATAAAAAGGGACATACAGCCTATTATCAATCTATCTTGTAATAGGAAAAGCTATATACTCCCTTCGTCTCACGATACTAGTCGTTTAAGGTTTGTACACGATTATTAAGGAAACGATTAATTGTGTTGATTTCAATGGTAAAATTAGTAGCATTTACTAAAACACTCTTATTACTTGTAGTTAGTAGAGTAGTTAAGTTGAATGAAATTCAATAAATAAAGGTATAATAGTGGAAAAAAATAATAAATGCTGCATATTATAAGCAAAAAAACACATTTATTAAGAAAACTAAAACATAGTAGTTTGTAACATAGTTTTTTGTGTTATCTTTGAAATAAGTTTTATAGGAAGATGTAAAAACAATTTTCATTGGTAGTTGATTACAGAGAAAATGAAAAAGAGAGCAAATTGAATGCACTTTGCATTTAATTTTCCCTTGGAAAAGATAATTTTTTGAAAAAACATTTAAATATGATAAACATTTTTGCTTATAATTTGGGACAAGGAAAATGAGGTTTTTTTTTGCTTATAATTTAGGACGGAGGGAGTATATATTTTGAAGGTCCATTTTTAACATTATGCACTTTTTTATTTTGGAAAAAAAAATCAAAACTGAAGAATAAAATTGTAATTCATGATTAGTGATTAATGCATTTTATTTCCTATTTGTTTCCTTCATCTCTTTTTTTTCTCTCTCACACACCGATTATTTCTCTTTGGGTTCCCTTTCCCATTTTCTTTTCTTCAAATCAAGTGCAGCAGTTGTGTGGTTCACTGGTTAAATGTGAAAAAAAGGACGTTTGGAAGACAAAAAAATGGAGAAACAGTTGCATGTCAGTGTTCCTGAATATTTCTATCAACAAACAACAAGGAATTGTTAGTAAGATGGTAAAAATGATCATTATTATTATTTACCGAAGAAATGTTGTTTATAAACAAGTAAACAAAGTCTGACATATGTACAACTAACAGTTGTACTTTTGACTTAATCACAACTATAACAACTTGGAGACCAAATTCTTGAAATTTGTAGGGCGAAGAGCCGTGGTGTATACATCAACAAGTTGTGCTGCACAAGGTATATAGACATCGAATAAACTACACCTTTATGTACTTTGTCGCGAATAAAATGACAATCAAGTTTTATGTGTTTGGTGCGTTCATGAAATGTAGAATTTTGCGTTATTTGGATAGATCGATCCGTTGTCATAGTATAGAGAAACAAAAGTAGATTGAGGTTGTCGAAGGTCTTCTAACAGAAAAGGTAGCCACTTAATTTCACAAGTTGTCAAGGCAAGAGTTGTGTATTCAGCCTCATATGATGATTTGGAAATTGTGTTTTGTTTCTTAGATTTCCAGCAAATAAGAGATGAGCCATAAAACACACAAAAACCAGTAACCGATCAGTGACTATCAGCACATGATGCCCAATCTGAATCACTGGATGCTTGTAACTGAAAATCAGATTCAGCAGAGAAGTGAGAACATTAATCCTTGACCTGGACAGGATTTAATGTATTTAAGTATATGTAAAGCAACATCCATATGTGAATGTGACTGCAATGGATTAGAGATGAATTGACCAAGCTCATGAACTTCAAAACATATATATCTTGACGTGTTGGTCAAGTAAATAAGGTGACCAAGCAATCTTCTATATGAAGTAGGATCAGACAAAGGCTCGCATTCATCCTGCCGAAGTTTAAGACATGGAACTATGGGGTGTAGATACTGATTTGTAGGCTAATAAACTAGAATCCTCAAGTAGCTCTAAGGCATATTTCCTTTGTGACAAAACAATGTCAGTAGATGATCGTGAAACCTCTAAACCAAGAAAGAATTTTAGAGGAGCAATATACTTAATTTTGAATTTATCATCAAGCAATTTCTTGACCAGTTCAATCTCTTGAATATCACTTATATAATATCATCAACATACATTAGCAAGACAGTAATATGTGCAGTAGTGAATTTAACTAACAGAGAATAATTTATCACCCGCTTAGTTTTGAATTGTCTATATATAGGGAAAATAAAAAATCATGTATTGATTGGATGATTAAAAAAATCATTAAAGTGAAAATGAAACTTGTACTTTTAATTTGATGCAATATAAAAGTTTATGATATAGATATAGATATGGATAAATATAAATATGTCTATTCATTATATTTATTAAATCCATTCATATTAAATTTGACCTATAACTTTAACAGTCGAAAAACACATTTCATGTAGAAACGGTTATAAAATAATCATAAGCATCACCGTTATTCATAATTTTTTTCGCCGTTTATTTTTTAATAACATAATTGTTGTGAAATCAACCTTGATCGGAATCACACCAATGAAAAACAAAGATGTTTGGAGCAAAAGATAGTGGTAATCCTAGGTCTAAGTGTCTTCAAGCAACAACACACACAAGAGCTAAACAAATGACACAAAAACTAGCTAAGCACAAAGATAAGCAAGCTTAAAGGAAATAAACAAACACACACAAGATGGTAACCCAGTTCGGTCCAATATGATCTACTCTGGGGGAGAGAGCAGCTCTCCAATCCACTATGAGAAGATGTTACAAGAGGTTACAAGAAATCAGCCTTTTCCCTAATCTCTACTCTTTGTTTCCCTCACCACTCTCATATGAATCTTACTAGAGAATTCACAAAGGAAGCTTTAGATCCTTCCAATGATGCAATCTCACTACCCAAGGTGTTTACAATGTTTATCCCAACCCTAGAGACCCTCCTTACAAAGGTACTCAACCCTCAAGTTCCCCCCTTTGTGAACCCTAGGCCTCTAGCTTCAGCTCTCCTTCAAAATGTTGCAGAATCCACTTAAATACTAGTCACAACAGTCCAAAATTGTGTCACGATTTTGACCAATCGCGCCATGATTGCCTCTGAACAACCGTTGTGACCAGTCCCTTTCAGGTAAACTTGGTGAGGAAGTTGTTTAATCGTGTCACGATTTCCCACATCGTGTCACGAATTTCCATCTCAAAAGACCAACCTCTCTGCCTATCCAATCGCGTCACAGTACTTGCAATCGTGACACGATTTCAGGGTTTTTCCAGAATTCTCAATTTGAAGTCAATATACAACAATAATAATATAAGATATGTTATGTACCAAAATATTATAATATATGTGCACGCGCTCACACATACCCACCCATAAAAACTAAATTATTATAAATGCAAAACAAATTAATTTTCAAATTAAATAAAAAATTATAAATATATAAAAGTGTAAAATAGTATGTCTGATATTATTTTAATTCTACAAATGCTTACTTTCGAAATGACAACATAATTAAAACAAAATGGGAAATTTAATTATAATATTAAATGTAAGATATGCATTTTTTAAAAAATTAATTTGTTTTGTATTTGTAATAAGTTTGTTTTTGATGGGTGAGTGGATCGGAGTGTACATACGCGCGCAAACATATTATAATATTTTGATGCATAATGTATCTTATATTATTATGTTTTTAAAAAAAAAAAATCCGAAGAAAGAATTATCAATAAAGGTCTCCTAGAAAATATTATTAATAAAGATGACAAATATGATAATTTTATAGGTGTTCTCTTGAAATTTTTATTTCGTCCATTAAAGTTATATGTCAAACATAATTTTAAATGATTTAATAAATATAACGAATAATACACTATAAATAATAATTATTGCGTGTGTGTATGTATTTACAAATGGCAAATTCTATGGTACATCCAATATATTTGAGTGTACCGGGACACTCATTCTTTAAATTAATAACTAAATGAGTTGTTTTTTTGAAGAAAAATATATATTTCTATCACTTATAATTATAATAACTAAATTTTATTCATCAAAAGTGTCAACGAAATAAAATTTATTTTTTTTGAATTTTTATCACTCATAATTGAGAACATTGATTATTTTTTACGATAATATGTAAAAAAAATTACAATAATTTTTATAAACAATGAAATAATGTTTTTTCTTATAAAATGATGTGCTATAAAATATAAATATTGACAAATAGTTATTTATTACACAAAAAATGATCGTTTATTTATAAAATTATGAAGGAAGAGTACCGGTACACCTCACTTTGTGAATGTAACGTAGAAGTTCCCTTTACAAATAACAAGTTAGTTTAGGGATCTAATTAGATGTACATCAGTGTTGACTAACGGAAGGACTTTATTGAAAAAATAAAACAATCCAATGACTTGATTACAATTTTTTTTAGGCAATTTCTATAGTACTCCAAACAAAATTGAGTGTTTTGGTACTCTCAAATGTTTAACCAATAAAAAAGTGTCATTTCAATTAAATGATCCATGTCAGCATTATTAACTATTGATTTAAGGGGAAGAGTTTTGGTACACTTGTCTATTCAATTTAACTCCCCAAAAATTGTACAAATTATTATATCAGTAAAGTAATTTAATTAATTTTTTTAATTAAAACAAAACCAAATTATTAACCGCCATCACAATTTTCTCTCCAAAACTTCATCATCTCAAACGCAACCTCTTCTTTTTCCTTCCCGGAAACACAAGACTTCATCTATGTACCAATTTCATCTCAAACATCTTTGAATAAAACTTCATTTAATAGCATTCTTTCACTCATGTACTACTTCTGTTCCTTTGTTTCTTTCTCTCCATTAATTTTGTTTGAGTCTCAACAAAACTTCATTTAATAGCATTCTTTCTCTTCATTTAATGGTCAACATCGCACCATCTTGTAACAAAATCTACAAAAAGAACTGAACAAAAATAAAGTATTCCAGACACAGTTTTAATATCTTTCAACCAAAGACATCGTTGAGATACCCATAAATCTTGTATCTAATTGTCATAAGCAAGCAACATGTGCACACAATTTTGTACAGAGTACACATAATTTCACGAATATAATTTATCGTCCCAGGTCTACCCCAATTACAACTTCAAATAATCAAACTCAGAAGTCAGAATTATACTGTTTAAATAAAAGATTCAGATTTGTTTTTGCTAAATCAAATTAAATTAAATAATTATATCATAAAATAAAAGCCCCAAAGTGCAAAACTCACAAATTTGGTGGTGCTAAATCTACAATCCAGTCAAACTTTCTTGTTCCATACTGTCAATAGATTGCAGCCCTCTTTAGTGCAATGCTTTGTATGCTTTATGCCTATGAGAAGACTGGTGAAACTCTCCTCATCACCATCAACACATTCTACTGTATGATAGAGACATTTTATCCAGCAATTTATGTCACTTACTGCTCTACTAAAGCAAGGGTAAGTATATAAGACTGATGCTAATGCATGCTAATTGTATATTTGAATATCAATGGATAACATTGATATTCTAGCAATGTTATCTTGTATTGAAAAGTTTTTAATGTGATTGTAATATTGCTTTCTTGTGCTTAGTTTATGTATGTTAGATTGGAATTAACTTTTTAACTAGTACTTATAGAAAAAGAAAAATTGAAATGTTGGTATCTGCACATCTAATTATTGTATTAAAAAAATCGAAGAGATGCATGTTGTATCATCTCGTGCCACAACTCAAATCTTCATTAAGATAGAATGTTTCTCGAAGTTAGCCAATTAGAGAGCCCTTTGGTTAGAACTTAGAAATGGAGTTGGTTTAGAATTTTACCTCCAACTATCCTTTGTTCAAAACACTGCAAGAAATCATTCCCACAAATTTTGGTCCTTTAGGTATGTTGACATAGCAACATCAAATTTCTGAGATTGTTTATGAATTCAATTTTGCAAATAAAAGGGTTTACAAAGCTGGAGAGTAGATACTGTAGGATGGAAAACCCTTACTCATAACACTTTGAAGATTAATTTTGATGTTTTTAACAATGGTACCTGTTGTTGGGTAGGCTGGTCTAGAATTATGCAGCCACTAAGAGGAAAGCACCGTAGGTCCCCCACTACCGGTTAAGAAGCCTTTACCATTAGACCATATATGTGTGAGCGCGCGAGCGCATGCATGCGCGTGCGTGTGTGTATTACTTAATATTTTATATAGTTTCATTTCTTTTTAAAAAATTCATATACTTTGATAACTTTAGCATTCTTCCATCCTAAATTATAAAAACAATTATTTTCTTTGTCTTAAAATTATAAGGAAAAAAAGACAATTTTTTACCATATTTAATCATGTAGTTTTAAAAAAACATCTTTCTCAATTGTTTTTTTTTACTTATTATGATAAAATTAAATGCAAATTGTATTTAATTTACACTCCCTCTGATTTTCTCCATAACCAATAATCAATAAATAATGTTTATACTTCTTTCCGTGAAACTTGTTCAGAGGAGAACACGAAAAGCTATACCCCAAATTACTATGTTTTATTTTTTTAATAAGTGTGAATTGGTTGTTTCTTGTTTATAATTTAGAACGGAGGGAATATGTCATTCTCCAACTTCCTTTCTATTTTTTTTCTTTTCTTCTTCTTCACTATAACTATGATCACTTTGACTAAAAAAAACTATGATCGCTAATTTCTTATTATTTATGATATTCATATTTCAAATTTTAACTTTCATGTGATATATATTGTAATTAGTTATTTGATTGAAAGCAATGATAAAATTAAAAGAAAAAATAAATACAAAAAACTTTGGTATCTCTAGTGAAGTTAAAAGTCTGAAGCCACCTATGATCTTGGCTATGCCGCTGAATATACTTTATATATTTTATGTTGATATTGATGTACTCTAAAGACTTCATTTTTTTTAACGATCTAATGACTTAGATCGAATTTTTTTATTCAAGTATCATTCATGCAATCAATCACATTGATAATTGTTTGATTGAGATCAAGCGCTATAAATTTCAAACTATATTTTTGAGTTTTTATAAGAAAAATAATATGCTTAAAATATACATCAATTAAAAAAATTGTTTAAAAGGGGTAAAAGAAAGAATGAAAAAATCAGCCCAAACTTCCATATTCACAGTATCCTTCACATACAGCCCAAAACCCCAAACCACTATCAAGATCAAAATACACAAGTGTGTGTACACACACATTGAAAGTAAAGTTGGAAGAAAAGTCGCACACAAAATTGGTATCTCCTTAGACTATTATTTTTTTTCTACCCTATAAGTTTTTCGCGCGTCTTAATTTTATCCGTAAATACCCTTTGATCGAATTATGTAATACAAACAATTATTCAGATTCTATAATCTGAAATGTGCCAGAGTTTAGCAAACTATTTGAAATGATTTCATGTCTTTGTGGATTCAAAAAAATTTCATTATATAAAAGACAATGAGCTTATAATTATATTTTAAAAAAAGTCATTATGCAATTGTAGATGATATACATTTCAACTAATCCGCCCTAAGATCTATGCTACAATCATCAAGTTCAAGGCTTTCATCCTTTTCAATCTTGACTCCATCTCCAAAATTCTTGTCAGCATCAATATTCTCTTCATGGTCAAGGTTTTCAACAAAGTATAAATCATCATCTCCTATTGCCTCATAACCTACCGCTCGACATAGTTCATTATAGGCAATCATCCTCTGGACACATCTTTCATCCCATGACTTTGCATCTTCTCGACAATGTTGTTTCCATAGAAGGGAAGTGGGAGGAATTTGACAACAATCCTTCAAATATATAATCATAAAATGGTTGTCATTCCCATATCCTAGACACATCATTTGATCTATCTGTGAAGGTGCATCGCGTAGAGGGAAAAAAGTTTATGATTGCCCTTTATTGATGAAGAGTGGAACCACCACACGCTTGTATCTCTGTGCAATGAGAAAACTCATATATGGCATGATCATCCATTTATTCGGTGTAATAAGTGAAAAACTCATTTTCCACCTAAAAACATAGGAAAAACTCAGTTCGAAATCTATAATCCGAAAACAGAGGGTCAAATCGGCCTACAGAGACCTACAACTTGGTCTATTTATTAAAAAGATTATGCTTAGACTTCTGAAAAAGACTATTTAAGTAAACAGGTTATGCTTAAACTATAAAAAAGGCTTACAAAGCCTGATATGCCGACCTGGTCTGGTCTGACCTATTCCCACCCTTAAGGGTAAGTCCTTGTCAGCATATGAAAAGTTATAAGCACACACACATATATATAATTTGAATGGAGGTAAAAAACGAAAATCAAAGGGTGCGCGAGAAGCTTAGAGGGTGAACAAAATCATGAGCATAAGGGGTGGAAAAAGAAATTCATCTTTTATCATTGAAAAAGGTCCAACTGCAATGTGCTATACTAAGATTGAAATACTAAATGTGAATATGACAACAAAATAAGGCCCAATCAAAAATTAAAATCATAAATTAACAACATAATAACCAAAGTACATCGTGCCTATAAAATTCTGTTCATGTTCCAAACTAGGCCGAAGCTCAATCCAACAAGGGACCGGGTTACCCTAAGTCACTAGTTCATATGTGGAGTCAGGTGTCTATTATACAATAAGAAATTTGGTATTAAGGTAATACTTGGGGTGCGTGAGAGAAATTTTAGATGTTGAAAGAGCAATACACATACAATAATGGGTGCTAACACCATAAGTCATATGAAGTCCAATAAGGTAAATGGCCTAACAAGGCCCAACTACTATTTACTTGGTCTATATAAGGAAACTAAGGGATATTGCTTATCCCACTTCTAAAATTGCTCTTTGACACCCTAACAATACTAAAATGCCTCCAATGACTTTAACTTTTGTTCGTCTCCAACGAAAGTTAACTGCCGCTCGCTAAATGAACCAACAACATGTTCTCGATATTTGGTCAACAAAATACTGAAGGACTGATTGAGTTGGAGTTTTGTTGGTCAGATATTTTGAAGATATTCGACAAAGTTTGAATCAGTTCAGAACCTACGAAGAAATCAGGGCTTGCATGGAGGAATCAGATACAGATATTAGGTTGTCTCTTCCATGATCTATTATGTTGTGTTTTATTATGTTGATTTATGTTGTATTATTATCTTTTATTTAGACGATGGTGTATCATTATGATGTAGATTTTTGTTTAATTCATTGAAGTTTCTTAAAATGTTGACATTGAAGTGTCTTATACTTATTGTAATGATTTACTAGTCTCTTTCAAAAACTCAAAAGAATGGAGAGAACATGTTTTGTATTCTACCTAATGAGCTATATAAATTCTCACATCAAATTCCTTCATATAAGGAGTGGCAATGAAAGGGAATGTGTTCCAAGATGTTGTGTTGAGAATAATTATGCTTCTCTTATCCTGATGTGTGACTCTTTAACAATAAAACCTATAAATCAACTATAAATCTCTTTTTTGTGAGAAACGATTTAAATCTCTATAAATACAATGTTTCAGCGGGGTATCTCGCCAAATAGTATAGAGTTTTATTTTTTCAATCCCTGTTTTTCTAAATCTATGTTACACCATCACATCTGAAGGCATGTGTTGAGAATAATTATGCTTCTCTGTCAATTGAAATATGTTGGAACATTTTCCTTTTTGTCACTATTTATTTTATATGAAGGAATTTGATTTGATAACTTATATAGCTCATTAGGTAGAATACAAAATATGTTATCTCCATTCTTTTGAATTTTCGAAGAGACTAACAAATCATTACACTAAGTATTAGACACTCCAATACTAGCATTTTCTGATACATCCATGAATTAAATAAAATTTTACATCATAATGATACAACATCCTTAGAGAGAATGTCATGTAAGGCTTTCTTAATTGTGTTTATGTATTATAATTGTCCGATTTAAACGGAGATGAAATAAAACTATAAATTATCATATGTGGTATTCTATTGTTTTATATGCATATATCAAGTAGCGTGAATAAAACTTTCATGTCTTAGTCGTCACATATCTTGGAAAAGCATCATATCTTTAGGAACAATTAAATGTCACATATACATTATTAAAAAAAAAACATAACCACCATATGTAAGCAATGGCATGCTAAGTAAATGGAAAGAGATTGGTTTGTGTTCTAGACCAGTGTTGGAGGTGGTGTTGTTGTAATGGAATAAACCAGATTGCAACAATAATTATCAACTGTCGATGAAAGTGAACTAGTTAACTGTCGTTAGGAGTATTTTAATATTTTCAGGGCGTTAAAGAGCAAATTTAGAAGTTAGAAGAGAAAAATTCGCAACCAATACCTCACAAGGTATCTCTCATCTAACCCTAGCCCGTCCCTTTGTTACTTGGACATCGTAGTACATGCAGGTACAAACCCCCCTCCATTCCTCTAGGGGCTAGGCCAACCACCAGGAAGAATACAATTTCTCCTCCAATGGCCCAGCATCATCAAGTCTAGCCAAATCCGATAAGATCATTGTTCATGTATACCTTAAAAATCTCACATCGTTGGGAAGTTGAAATGGTTCCTTTTTTTTTTGAAGGAACGGTCCTGTTTTTTTTTTTTAATTAAAAAATGGATGATATAATGGAAGTATTGTCATATCGTGGTCACCCCCTAAATCCTATCGAAGGCCGATAAAATTTGAAAACAACAGTTCAGAAAGAAATTCGTGAAAGAAAAAAAAAACACTATCTAACAATTGTCTTGTTATTTTCTTATGAAACATTTGTCTTTAATGATCGATTTTATGATTGAAATCGACTAAATCCATATATAAAAGCGCCATTAAATATTTTTCTCTGAATTTTCAAGGCTGTCCACGAATGCAAAGAACTTATGTGGACTTCGTTGTAGTATTTGGAGTTATCATATCTTATAATCTCTTCAATAACTTTGGCCCCTTGCCTCGTCGACATGGACATGGACAAGATAAGATCGATCTATTTCATGTGTATTCGAACATGGCATATTTATTAATTCCCCCAGAATGTGACTACTATTCAACTTTCAATCTGAATTTTATGCATATATAAGCTAAATGTAAGAACCAAAGTCCACAATTTATGCTTGCGTTCTTCTTATGTAGTGGCTGAGAATGAAAAAGATGTACAAATTGCATCGTCTTTAATGAATGTGCTTCAAATTGTATTAAACTAGCGGTGATAGTAAATTGCCTTTGCCTCATGCCAAAGTAATCTAACTCATCATAGTTAGCCTCACATTTTCTAAATTAATTTAATGCTACCATCACTCTCTTACCAACTATACCTCATGTTTATTATTTGTTCACTCAGCTAACTCCTATTAATTCCATATATAGTACGATCAACAAAATCGTATGTATTCTCCATCTAATTAATGAATGTATATCACTACCAACCAATTAATGAATACTACCATGGTGGAGTAGTATATGTGTGTATCACTAATGATATAGAGTCCATAGGAGTAGTTTAATTAGTTAAAAGTTAAAAACACTTGGCTAATTTACAAGGACGTCAATTTATTATATATAAACATTATAATTACAATAATTTGTTCAAGATGTTGATTGTCCTAGAGGATTTGCGAAGCGGCAAAATGATTGTGGTTCTGGAGACATGGTGAAGTTCAAACAACGTATTTACAATGCAAAGATATTGCATGATCTTTTTTTGAAAGTGATACGAAGAATAAAGTTTACGATAGATTATATATTCGCGAGTATTCTAGATGTATTTCAATTAGATAATTTAGTGTTGAATTGTGATTGAACTCATTAATTAAAGAATAAGTGATAATTAATTAACTACATTCTTCTAATATACTATATTAATATTGATAAAACCCATTGTCTAATTATTAGGGTTAGGGATAATTGCACTAACATCCCTTAAGATTTCACTAAATAATATAAAGACCCCCTCTAGTTTTAAACAAAGCAATTACATCCCTTAGGTTAACACCGTTAGTTATCATTAATAAAGAAACACAAATGACATTTCCAGCCTGTTCTTGTTCTAGTATTCTCCTTATGACAATTCCGACCATGTCTAGCTTTCTTCTTTCTCATGAAATCA
>Ga0228710_1004507_pt1 | contig 22003 bp, 8 predicted proteins | sample MedpolnodulmetaG_FD_177995 | JGI IMG/M metagenome (GOLD analysis project Ga0228710, IMG submission 177995) | Root nodule microbial communities from Medicago polymorpha collected in Santa Monica, California, United States - pink nodules | ecosystem: Host-associated > Plants > Roots > Nodule...
CTGTTCCTGTGTTTTTAATTTAGTGTACAGGTTCCTTATGTAAACATTGTTTCGTCTTTGGTGTCGATTTCTTTGTACATCTTGTGCTTAGAAGGACACCTTATTTTTGGTAATATAATTCATTTTAACCTTTTCAAAACAAAAAAAAAAAGATGTGATGTCGAATCCATTTGTTTTTTTTAACAAGGCAAAATGAGATTATATTAAAAACAACAACGTCTCAATATGCACAAGATGTGCAAAAAAGAAACGCTCGAAAAGATACACAGTCACTGATGTCAATATGACGGAGGCACCAAAAGAACAAAACAAAAGTAATTACACGTGAACACCCATACAAAGGAGCGGATGTTTCCACCAGTCAAAAAAACTATAATTAATCGATGTCTGCTTGGATTTAAGCCATAGAAAGGAGTTTAGTTTCACCTGTTCAATGAGAACTGATGAATCTAAAGCTGTATTTTTGAATATGCAGTGATTTCTCTCCTTCTATAGAATCCAAACACAAGTCATCCAAATGACCTTAAAGAAAATACGAGATGATCGAGGCATGCCCGCCATAGAAGAAATCTGAATGAAATGTATGAACATGATGATTATCAAGTCTCCTCATGACCCAACTCAAAATAGAAATATTATATATAGAGAAATGTATGAACCTGTCCCTTCGGAGACATCCGATCAAATTGGAACGATGCATAGAAATGGATGAACACATTTCTATCAAAATGTTATTTTATTTTATTTTTCTATTTTTTTGGGTACAATTATTTTTCTATTTTTAAACTAATGTTTACATTAAGAAAATAAAATAAAGCTTCATGCATGCCATATTTTTATGAAACTATTCATAATATAAAGGAAGACTCGTTGTATAAGATTAGTAGGAAAATATTATTATCGGGTTGACCTCTTTCATAGATTTATCATGAAACATCTTAGTTTACAAATTTATTTTTGGTTTAATAATATACATTTGATCCTTGTAAATATAAAAAAATAAAAAATCATTAAATGGATTTTAACTTTTTTTAATTTACAAATGATAGGGGATTCATTTTGGGTTTAAAATTTGGGATTTTAGAAACGGCCTTGCCTTTGATTTCACCCTTCCATCACGTTCATTATAGTCCCGTTCGTAATCATTAGATGTACTGTTCAGTCAAATTATAGTTTTTTATTTATTTAAAAAACACTTCAGTTCCTCCAACAAATTGGTAGTTTTGAGAGAGTTAGGGCGCATCTTGATGACAACTCAACATATGATATTTTTGTAGGTTGGATACAATATAAATGAATTTTAGATAAGTTGTTCATTGTTTAAGGGGTATTTTGGCTATGTTTGGTAAAAATAACGGATAATTGATAAGCTAATTGATAGTTTATAGCTAGTAGCTTATAGTTGATAAGTGATGGCGGATAACTTATAACTTATAGCTTATTAATGGAAGAAAAAATGATAAGCTATAATCTATAAGCTCAAACGTTACTTGAAATAACGTCTGAAAAATAAGATATAAACTCGTGACAAGATGACGTTTACCAAACATGACTTTTTTTTTGTCAGACGAGCTTATCCTCTGTAAGCTAGCTTATATATATGCTTATCAAACATACAATTTATATTGTTGTGATTTGAGTCATTATAGTTATGTTTCTTCTTTAACCAGACAACTCCATAGGTGTTTTGAGTCAATTTATTGGTAAATTATATAATTCGGCAAGCAAGACATCTCATCAAAGTTATGAAAGATAAGGAATGAAGATCAACGAGGTTTTGGAAGGCTTTGAAGACAATGCATGTTGGGAAATTATGTCCCAAGAACATGTCGAAGAAGAAAAATACTAAAAAAAATGTGAACACATGCACTTTCCGCACATGGGCAGTCACACACCCCGTGCATCCCCATGTACCCTAGGGCACATAGCTATGACATAAATTGCTCTCTTGATACTGACCATGTGCCCGTGCATGGCCTATCCACCTTGCGCATGCTGAGCGTGAAAAATCACTTTCCAGCTCGTTTTTCACCTAGGGATCTGAGGAAAAAGCACATAATTCCAAAGTAAAACCAGCATGAAATATGCCTATAATAAGTAAAGGTCCTTTCACACATAAATATTCATTCAGAATTTGGAAGTTCAAGGCCAATCAAAGTTATCAGAGCATCAAAGAGTAGTCTCAAAAGTCAAACCTCCTCCAATTTTGTTCTAGAGTATGTTTTATTTTTCATTGGGTATTATTTTGCTACCATGAGTAACTAAACACCATTTGATTAGGTTTATAAGATGAACTTATATTTCTTTGTTGGAATTTATTAATTCATGTTATTTACTCAGTTATGATATGAGTTATATTTAAATTTCATATGGTTCATACTTGACACTTTTTCGCACTAGGAAATGACGCACCAAGACCCTGAAATGACCTTAGGTTAAGTTTTATAGATTGAAATCTTGCTTTTATCGGAATCATTACTTATGAATTTTATTGAATAGTCTTTAATTTATGAGGGATCTTTAAGGTATGATGGTTAGGTTCTAAAACGCATGTTTCATGTGAATCCTTTAGAAGACCCACACATTTGTCTTGTGTCATTACCTGTGAGAGTGTAAGTTTCCACTCTAGGAAACATACCAATGTCTAATGAATCCTAGAGGAGTGATGACCCTTGATCGTTAGTGCACGTATACCTCTTTAGAATGATTGAGGAAAAACATGACACCTGGAGGAACAATCAAGTCCCACGAAGTTAACCATTGTTTATATAATAGTTAGATTATAATTGGCAGGTACCTTGCATTAGTCCAACATAGAGGTGGAGGGAATTCTAATAATCTTAACCGCTACTCAAACTCTAAATCAAACCAACTCATTTATTTTAGGCAATTAAACAACAACTTTTGGAACCCCTAATTGTCGCTATAAAATATTGTTTACTTAAATTTATTTTTAGTTATTTGTTTTAGTTTCATTTTTGTTAACTGGCTTAATTTTTATATCTTTTTTTTATTTATAAAAAAAAGACTAGATTCTACTTTGTTAGTTGTTTTTGTTTAGTATCTTTCCTTTATTTGTTTTGTTTTTAATTTTCTAATGAAAAAGATTTTTTTCCTTGTATTTTGTTTTACTTAGCTTCTAAATTTACCAAAAATATTTTAGTACTACTTTTGTTTAAGTTTTCTCGTGAGGCTTTACTAAAGAATTCTTGAGTTTGTATCATGTGTGGTGCAGATTCAGGTATCTTCCTATTTTACTCAAAAATTGATAAAACTACAAGGGCCATCCGGATATCCATGATGATAGCTAAAGAAGAATCAAACAAAGCAACCACTATTTCAATTCAAGACTTCTCATCTGACGAATCAGAGATGGAAGAAGTTTCTTGCATCACATTTGGAGATTACGGAAGATTTGACAACTTAGGTTAAGGTTTATATATTGACATCTTTCTTTAACCCGTATTGTCACGTATAATTTTTTTGTCCAAGAGTCTTTAATTTACGAGGGATCCTTAAGGTATCATGGTTAAGTTCTAAGACGCATGTGCGATGTGAATCCTCTAGATGATAATTTAGGAGCCATGCATCTGTCTTGTGTCTATTACCTGTGAGAGTGTAAGTTCCCACTCTAGAAACCATACCAATGTCTAACTGATCCTAAAGGGTTCAAGAGGACATCATAGGGGATGCATTTCAAGAGGACAACAAAGATGATGTTGAATTTCATGAGAACGACATAGATGATGAATTTCAAGAGGACGATGTAGATGATGATGAATTACAAGACAAAGTTGAATGATGTTACTTGAAAGCATTAAATTTGAACAAGCTGTGTATATTGCTAGTGGCACACTTAGTATCAAGTAATGTTTGAACTGGTTTACCAAGAATTAATGTTTGAACTGAACTTTATTATAACACAACTTTTGTTATTGTATCATTCAATTTGATCTTGTTTGAATTATAATAAATTATATTTACAATATAATTGCAAAATGTTTATTTTATTTTATTTTATTTTGAGTATACTATAAAAAAAATGTTGCCTATAAGCCATGACTACATTTTTTTTTATAAGTTTTCTTACTGTTTCACAGTAAGGGAACAATTAGTATTTATAGCCACTTATGGCAACATTTAAAAACTGTTGCCTTAGATACCACGAATAATCGACCCATGTTCCTATGGTTTAGGCGATGTTTTAAAAAAGTGTGCCCCCTAACTTGCATTACAATTACAGTCTATATGTATAAATGTTTGATCTATTGATGAATAAACGTAGTGCATTCATTTTCTCTGAAATTCTCCCTATTCTCTATTTGCCTTCCATTTAAGAGTCGTCTCAACAATTGAGTCTAATTTCTATCATACATGAGTCAACTTAGAAACAGATATCAAAAGTAGTGACTAAAAATACCGGTGAACCAAAATTGACTGAAAATTTTCTAGAAAAACTTAAAACAAAGTCAATAAAAACAAAAACTAATAAACCCAAAAAATTGACACTGATTATTATTATTTTACAACTATTACAAAAAAAAAAACTTTATCTCATGATATTTTTTTAGGGTAAGCAAATTAATGCATTTCATTAGCTAATAAATCATAAATACAAGACGATATATCATCAAATAATTTGGAGTTAACTTTCAACAAGATCGCTCGAGCTAATTCACAGACAACCCCATTTGCTTGCCTCAAACTAAACTCCTTCGAGTTATAAAAATTAGACTATACCTTCATGATATTATAAAGTCATATTTTTATTACAAAATAGACTCTTTATGGACAAACAATGCCTCTAAGTTGAAAATAAAAAAACATAAAATACATCGACAATAAAAGAATGAAAAAGAACAGAACCCAATTATTACCACATATTGTGAAACACAAAGAAACTACCATATATTGATCCATAAATTCTTTTATTACCCCTTCTAATAATTCCGAAGTTTGAACCAAGTGAGTGCAATGCCTAACCTAACTAAGGTATAGCTTCACTTCACTTTTCTCACCGTTTCTCCATACATTTCATAAAACACATTTAATTATTTTACATGATTATAGTTCATTGAAAAACCAGTAATAAATTGACACGTTTGGAATCCATTTTAAGGTATGTGACGACGTTCTGATACACTAGCTTACATCTGTCTTTAACAGTGGAAAATGACACAAACTTTTTTCACTTTCATTTATTATAACTCTTACACATTTCACAGCTGCCACCACGCGCCACTATCCACCACTCAGATTCCAATCTAAATAGAAATAACCGTTGATTGTAACACACGCGCTGTATATGCATCTGGGGTAGGGTTTTTATTACTATAAATACCATAACATAGAAAAGTATGGGAAAAAGAAAGTTACATGAAACTAGAAACCCTAGCTAGGTTCACTTCGATATTTTCTCTGGTGGAGATTGAAAAAAAAATATATAAAAAAAAATAAAAAATAAAAATCCAAAGGTTAATAAAGGAAAGTTTATAGAGTACAATGACTCAAAATATACTTTACTTTTTCTTTCATCTATAAAATATCTCATTGTTTCTCTTATAGTTTTCATGTTTCCTCTTTCTAGGGCTTGAAGTTTTGTTTCATTTCAAGTTGAAGTATTAAACTTTCTAATGTTTTCACAAATATGGTTGTATTAGGGTACTGACCCAGAAAAGAAGAATCATCATAAGGTACCAAAGAAGAGAAGGAAAAAACAAGAAAAGTGAAGTAAGAGGTAAATATTGTTCAAAAATAGAAAAAAATATATATATATAATTGAAAAAAAAATGGGAAGAGGAAGAGTTGAGTTGAAGAGGATAGAGAACAAGATAAACAGACAAGTTACATTTGCAAAGAGAAGAAATGGTCTTCTTAAGAAAGCTTATGAACTTTCTGTTCTTTGTGATGCCGAGGTTGCTCTTATCATCTTCTCTACTCGTGGAAAGCTTTATGAATTTTGTAGCACATCTAAGTATGAAATCTATCTCTCTATATATGAATTTTTCTTCTTGTTTTTGTATTTTTTATTTTATATTTGTGGAAGTACTTTCTCTTTTTTGACCTATTAGATCTACATGTACTTGTTCATTATTTTAATTATTTTTTATTTAGAGCTAGACAAAGTTACAGCTTCTTCTTAAACATTTTTAGTTATTTTTTAATCAATTTTTTGTATCATTTTTATAATTATTACTGTCCATGAAAGTTTTTGATTTGATTTGATTTTTTGTGTGTAATATGTTGCAAATGATAACAGATTTATCAGATCTAGCAAGATTGTACATGATCTGATGAATATCTAAAATGTTTATGTCCTTTGTACGGTTACTTTTTGTTTTAGATTATTGTTGACTGTCTTTGTTTTATTTTTTGGGGTTTTTTTTTATATTAGGTTTTAAACTTTTTCATTGAAACATTGCTTTAGAGCTTACAAATTTTAGATCAAGATTTTCCTTGTTTTTTTCTTAAATCTTAAATTAAATTTTAGATCATGATTTTTATTAATACTATTTTGATTTCCATGTTTTCTTTGGAAGCTTGGTTAGGTAGACTCTTGATGAACAACTTCAATTAAGTTTGTTTTATCTTTCTGGATAATACTAACTACTTCTAGTTATTACACAAAAATTCCTCTGAACCATAGAGAATGCATTTATTAAAATTAATATGTTTATATACTTCTGGAAAAAATTGTCTTTTGTTTATGATGAACTTTTTGCAGAAAGGGGGGAAAGGGCTATTAGATAATAGATAGGTTGAAGATATTATATCTAGATGTAACAGTGTAATATACAAAATTTATTTTGACCATGATGTCACTTTGACACTTTCAAAGTTTCTATTATATCCCCCATTCTTTAAAATCCTTGAAATCTTGAATTCATTGATTTGAAATCAGTTGATATTGCTGGAAAGTGTGTTGGATCTGCTAATATATCTATTGTAAATATTATAAGGTTAGGAAGAATCTCATTGATTTATCAGTCTTTCAATCCATGGAAAACAAAGGTTTTTTTTTTGTATTTGTGATTTTTTTTTGCTCTAATAAATAATCTTTATTTTTGAACAAATCTAATAAATAATCTTTATTCAAAAAAACCTTGTTATTGTTGTTTTCATCAATTTCTGAATGAAATAAAAATAAAATGATATTTTTATAATTATTAATAAAAATAAGCAATGAAACTGGTAGGATATATATTTTGTGTTCTTATTTTCTATTTCTAATGATAGTTATAAAAGTATCATTTGATACAACACTATGTAAACACTGTTAACAATTTAAGTAAACGGAGCTAATCGAATTTAACCACATGTGTCAGCGGCATGTCAGTTTAAGACATCGGACACACCTTCGGTGTAAATTGTCGGTGTTACAAAGATAACTTATAATCATCAATTTGACATTTTTTTTCCTTGTTCGTCGAAACAGCATGCTCAAAACTCTTGATAGGTACCAGAAGTGCAGTTATGGTGCTGTAGAAGTTAGCAAACCTGCCAAAGAACTTGAGGTAGCTATTGCTTTCATTTATAATCAACAGTGATATTTGAACACATATCTGACATTATATATACCTAACACCGTATAAAATACACTCATTTTAATGCGTTCGGATTCTGAAAATAGAGAAAGAATTAATATAGAATCAGAAATTGTATAGAATGTGGTCAGAATACGTTGTCTGATGTCAACTTCTATTACATATTGTATTGTTTTGTAAATGTTTTATTATTTTTCATTTGTTTTTGCTTTTGTTAAAGCAGAGCAGCTACCGTGAATACTTGAAGCTGAAACAAAGATTTGAAAATCTTCAAAGAGCACAGAGGTGAAGAACTTTAGATTAAATTTTCATATTTTTTTAGTTATTTATTTGCCAATAAATCAACACTATTAATTGTGTGTGTATGTGTATGTATGTGTCTCCAATATTTCAGAAATCTTTTAGGGGAAGACTTAGGGCCACTAAGTTCTAAAGATCTTGAGCAGCTTGAACGGCAATTGGATTCATCTCTGAAGCAAGTGAGATCAACAAAGGTATTTGTTTTAGAAAATAAATAAAACTTTCTTAATTAACATAGTTCTTAGTTAGTTGTAACACTGGTCATTAGTATTTTGCGATACATATGAGTCATCTTGATTTAATGCTAAATTGAACGATCTATGAATCACAGACACATACATCAGACACGACACTGACACTTCAACACCAGTAATAATAAGAGAAAATGAATCATTTGGTCGGTATCATGTTGGTGTTGGACACCAACACATGTTGAAGCCAAACACGCCTTTGATCAGAAAATGCAATTCATATGAATCTCTAGCGTGTATCTGGTCAACATGACTCTCATCTTAATTTTTGATTCATTATAATAAATATCAGTTTACTATGATGAAATCTAATTCATTCTAATGATTTACTAACTAAATTTCGTGTAGTCAACCACCTTTTCTGTCATCTTTGTTGAGCTTAAATTTTTCTTTTGTCATTTGGTACATGACCTAAATTTGAATTATTTTATGGTTTGTATATGATATGTCAGTTTATAATTTTGTTACGTCACTTGCTTTTTTAACTCAAAATAACATTTTTATTGACAATGTATCATACGATTCATAGTAAGAATGGATTCACGATTCTGAGAAAATGTATTCCGATTAATGATTTGAATCTCGTTTGGATAACGATTTCCAGCAGCTCAATGTAGTTCCTTATCATTTGATTTCACATTTTCTTATTTAGTTTTTCTTATGTAATAGCCCCTTCCCTTGAATACTATTGTGACTCTTATTGGTTACATTGAACTGTTTGGAATATCAATTTGCAGACACAATTCATGCTGGACCAATTAGCTGATCTTCAAAATAAGGTAATATGGTATGACAAATCTAAAAAAAATTATTAAAATAACTTTTTGGGTGCCTAACAATTTCAAGCTATTGATTTGTTACAGGAACATATCTTGGCTGAAGCAAACAGATCCTTGTCAATCAAGGTAAACACATTATGCCATTGTCCATGATATTCTTCACATATTTGATTTAAATTGTAGTTGTTGTTACGCTAGGGACCTTTACATTGTGAGAAAATGTTGTCGATGCAGATGAAATTGCAGTTGTGATTTCATTGCAGAGACCTAACAATACTTTATGTTGCAGCCGCAATTGTGGTTATCACAGTTGCGGAATGCAATTTAAATTGCGGAATGCAATTTAAAACAATGGTTCTTCCCATAACTACTAGAAGATTAGGTTTGTTGCATGCTTCTATATCTAACTGCATAATTATGTACAAGAAATATCTATTATGGTTTTAAATTGAACTTGTGGTCACAGTTGCAGTTGCACACGATACAGACACTGACACGTCTACACCGTTAATAATTTGAGAAAATCACATAAATTTAGTGTAATTATATGTGTCGGTGTCGTATTGGTACAGGTATCTGACACCGGGACACACATTGTTTGAGGAGTATATGTGCTTCATAAACCATCATACTGCAACCGTAATTGCAGTTATGGACCACAATTTAGAATTGGTCTTAGCCTTAGTTTAATAAATTATACATGCTATCTTTTCTGTTAAGATATTTTGCTGCTCTTTAATTTTCTTCAAAAATTCTAAGATTGTTTGAGATAGTGAAGAAATACATGAAACTTTTAGATGGAAATGTTACTATGAACTGTTCAATATCTCTTCAAATTTAGTTCTTCTGATAATATATTTGACTATAATTTGTTTCAGTTGGAGGAAATCAATTCCAGAAATCACTACAGGCAATCATGGGAAGCCGGTGATCAAAGCATGCAATATGGTGCTCAGCAGAATGCTCACTCTCAGAGCTTCTTCCAGCAGCTGGATTGCAATCCTACATTGCAGATTGGGTAATATACGAAATTTTTGAACATAAAGTATCGGTTAATGTTTTAAAAAACGGACCAGAGATCAAATGAGCGAGACCTCTAGATTATTGGTTCAATTGGCTCAATCAATTTAACCAAAGTTGAACGGATAACAAATAAATAAAAAGAAATTATAAAAAAAATGAAAACAGATTGAAACAACCACGGTTGAACCGGTTTAACCTGTATTCAACTGTGGTTCAATCTGATTCAACATGACAACATTATAATTGTATCAAACCAAATGGTGAACTGAACCGATCCCGGTTCAACCAATTAAATCGGTCAATTCAGTCCAATTTTTAAAACATTACTTTCATTGTTCTAATCACTGGATTCCTCCTTTATATATGTATTGACTTGTGTCTCTATCTTTCAGTTCTGATTATAGGTACAACAATGTAGCTTCAGATCAGATAGCTTCAACAAGTCAAGCTCAACAACAAGTGAATGGATTTGTTCCTGGATGGATGTTATAATTGAGCTAAACTTAATATTTAGCTTGCTACACAAAATGGAAAAGCTAAATAATGGTGCTTTTTCAAGCTAGCAAAGCAATGTGTAAATGATGATGATGATAATGATGCTACTTTGCTTCTATTGTTTTTTTTATTTTGAGGTATAAAAACAGCTATATGACTTTAAGCTGCTAAACTTTTTGCCATGGACATATATGGCATGCAAGAAATTTATAATATTGAGCATCTTTGATTGAATTAATGATTTTGTTTCTTTTTTTTATACATACAATTAGCATAAGAAATTAATGACAGAAAAAAATGAAATTCCTCACTAATTTCCAGTCGTAATATTTAGTGACGGAATTAGAGAGGGATTTCACATCTATCCTCTTTAAATTTTTCTCGCTAATTTTTGTTTTTTAGTACCTGTCAACAAAATATTTGAAATAACATTTCATTTTGTGAAGAAATAATATAATTTTGAAGTAATAATATGTTATGGATGATAAAGAAAGGAGGTAGTTATAAGGATTTTAAAAAAAATATTTAAAGAAGAAATACTTATATGAACTCATGAGATTTCACTTTTACACTCCCATTGATGAGAATAAATCTTGAGGAATATTTGAAGTTATTTTATTCTTGCAAATTTTACATTGAGAATAATTTTTTAATCTTCTAAGAACATGAGAATAATCATTTACTATCTTTATATCTCTAAGAATGGATTCTTAGATTTCAAACAAATACACATTATACCCAAACATATAAGAAACAAACATACCCAAGGGATTTTAATGTCATCAATTCAATTATATTCATGATTTGTGACATACTTTGTTTGGATAGCTATTTGTGAAATCGAACTTCCATTACAAAAATAAACATGAAAAATAAGAACATGGCTAAAATTGATACTCCTTCTAGTCTATGATCTTGAGTATAAAAAATTTAAAAAATTAAGTTAAATGGTCCAAAATATTACTAATTTTATGACTATTTGCTCAATAATTATATGGTTTATGTCAATATATATTGGTCAAAAGGGTTTAACTGAAAAACAACAGAAGCAATATTTCTAAAAAAACGGAAAAACTTTGATGCATGAAAATAGATAGCACAGCTTTTGTATTTGGTCGACTGAAATGGATTTAAAGGCAAAAGGAAAGGCCCAAAAGTACTACAAACAATAACGGCCCAAACAAAAGGCACAACCAGTAGATTTCTGCTCTTCCCCCAGCATATTTTGCTCCCACCCTGCAGCTTTGCCGAAAATGTCCCTGCGTTAGTTAACTAATGCAAGTGTAAACTTATGCGTTAGTTAACTAACGCTGCGTGACTTAAGTCACACAAGTGTAAAGCACTGCGTGAGTTAACTCACGCAACCATTAACATATGCGTGAGTTAACTCACGCCCAGTCTGTGTAAAAAACCAGAAGAGGCAAAAACCTCTATTTTCCCTAAATTTTCAGTCATCCTTTCATACATTCATTCATTCAGTCATTTGCATACATTTTTCATCATTCATTCAAGTTTTGTTTCAATCAAGCATTAACTCATAATTATATTACGAAAAATAACGGAATAAAACAACGAAATAAAATAACGAATAATGTCATAAAAAACACCAAAAAGCGCAAATGTAATAGGATTACAACCAAATCCAACAAAATGTCATAAATAAAACTACACAAGTCATACTGGTCCATCCCGTGGACTCCTACTCCTCCTCCGCGAAGCCGACATTTGCTCTAGCATGCTCCACTCAGACTGTATGCCCTGCATCAAGCGAATAACCTCCTCTTGATTATGAAACACAGTAGGATGCGCCATTGCACCGTCTACTCTGGCTCTGATGATCTAGTATGGGTCGGGAGGATGTCTGGCCCACTGTTACTCAACAAGAACTTCCTCGTAAGGAGGGACAGGACGAGGAGGGGCATCAGCTGCGTATGAGCCCACAGCTCGTTATCCGGAACCGGATGACCCCTCTATTGATGGATGAGGACATGTAGATCAAACTCCATGAAGACCTGGGCCACATCATCTGTCGCAAGAGCCTCAATGTCTGTAGGAGGCCTGGACCGTGTCTGGACATACCCGTACTTCCTAAGAACCCGCTCTGGCAAGTGACGGACCATTATGTCTCTGCCGGCCATGATCCATCCGGAGTACCAGCATATGTCCTGAAAGGGTGTGATGTGTCGTCGTCTCTCGTACTGCCTCCAGATGACATGAGAATGGTCCAACGAATCACTGACAGCTCGGTAGTGTCCAGGATTAGAAAAGCCCCTAGGAGGTTTCCATTGACTCACAAGCGGGGCAATAGTAGGGTCGTAGGCATCATCATCAATCCTCAGAATGATGTTCGTGAAGTGCGCCAAAGTCCATCCCTGCAAACACAAAGAAACAAATTTATATCAGCACAAGTATTATACAAACAACTATACATTTACGATCCAATAAGTAAAAAAGAAGAAAAACAAATGTTACCACAAGCAAGGTCATGTAACCACCATAGGAGGCCACAGATGAGTCGGAGGTAAGAGATAGCTGCTCATATAGGAAAGCAAGTCTCATCCCACCCATGACCAGTTGTCCAACTCGTCCATATCTTGCAGCGCAAGCAACCACAACAGATTAATGTTTTTGCTGTTCTTGCCGGAAAAAATGGTCCAACCAAGCAAGAGCAACAAAAATGCCTTAATGCAGGCCAGCCTAACTTGAGCTTGCTCGTCTTGCTCCTCCTGTGTGTCAGGCTCAAACAACTGATTACACCTATTCAAGAGCTCCTCGTAGCGCCTCTTCAGTACACCAAAACTGATATGAGCAGCACCCTGTTTTCCCACCTCCTTAGCGGTAGCCTCCGCTATAAAAAGTAGGTCCACCTGCTTCATCTCTATTCCCTCCTCACGGGTTAACTCTCTATCAGGAAAGAGCCTCCTAGTGACGGGGATGCCTAGGAGACACGCCACATCATCTAGTGTGATGGCCATCTCCCCAACAGGTAGATGGAAACTGCTGGTCTCTTCATGCCATCTCTCTAACATCGCAAAAACGAACCCGTGAGAGATGTTCTTGTACCCACTAGTCAGGAGGGGAGTAAGACCGGACATATTCACTCCTTCCTAAAACCACTCATTTTGTCTTCCCGGTGAAGGCAATATCAAGTTTTTAAGGTTCTGCTTCTTCCCGTGCGAGATACCTTTCACCCTATGTTTTTATCGAACAATACCGTTAAATAAATAATAAGTGAAATAAACATTAAATATATTCTAACATTAATTGTAATTCTAACATTAAATAAGTAAAATAATAATTAGAATAAGTTGTATAAATAGTAAAAGAAGTAAAATAAACATTAAAATATACTTACATCGGCATCGACCCATATCCATTATGCCACATGTCCACCAAAGCGAGGTAAAAGCGTGAGGTCATAATACCCCTTGCATAGCCGTTCGGTCCGGACTCGTACACCACCCTCGGCACCCCCAGTGCATGACCCCCACCATCATGCTGCTGAGGCTCCTCAATATCAGGCTACTCATGCTCAATATCAGGCTGCTCATGATGATCCTCATACTGATGTTGATGGTACGCATCAAACTGATACTCGTGAGGCTGAGGATCCTCAAAATGATACGCCTAATCCTACACCTGCTGATACACCTGATAATCCTGCTGATACTGCGTCGGGTCCACCGTCTGGGATAGACTCGTCTGGGACGATGATCCCCCCGCAGCATCAACTCTAGCAAGCCTCATGCCCCCCTTCTCCCTCGACCAGCCATAGGAGGGTTTAGTGCTTGCTTCTCCCTCCGTGCACTACCAGTAGGGGCAGGCCTCCCTGCCCTAAGTTTGGCTGAGGTGGTCTATGAGACGTATTCCTCCGAGGCATATCTACACAACATTTCAAAAAGCAAAATATCAATGACACATTTTCACACAGACATTGTATCATTTCTAACAATTCAACAACAACACTAATATTTCAACAGTGTCAATACAATCCGTAAGCTACCACATTGTAGTTAAAATAACTATAATCAACATTAAAAAACATATTTCTAACTAATTTCATCATTAACAATCCAAAAAAAAAATCATTGAGACATTTTACCAAACACATAGAGTGCAATTTTCAAACAAGTAAGAAATCTAACCATTTCTAAACCCTAAACTACCACATTTCACTCTAAACAACATCTAAAATACTATTCCTGACTTAATTCATCACTAACAATTCTAAAAACTGACATGCAAGCCATATTTGTAAAAATCTAAAAATGTTGAATTTCTTCAAAAAAATCTAAAATCTCAACCAACAAAATGCAATGAAGTAGGATAATCATCACTTACTTGATATTGTGGGAGAAATTGGCTTTGAATGGCGCAAGAATGGTGAAAATCTCACTTGGTGGGGAAAAATTCGTATTTTGAGAAGTTGGAAAAATGAAGGTTTGAGTTGCTGTTAAATGACTTAAGTCACGTTGCGTGAGTTAACTCACGCCGCGCTACTTAAGTCACATAGAATTTACAACGTGCGTTAGTTAAGTCACACAGCGTGACTTAACTAACGCAGGCGCATTATAGTATTTTCAGCTGGGTTCGTGACTTAACTAACGCAGGGGCATTATAGTATTTTCAGCTGGGTGGGAGCGAAATGTGCTGGGGGAAGAGCAGAAATCCAACTAGTAAAAGCGAAAATCAAAACCTTCTAGACACATACTATATGCTAGTCTCTTAAATATGTGGTCCCTTACCAAGTATCGATTTTTTTTCTCTATCCGCAGACGAACCGACAAATATCACCTGAAAATCACATACGCAATTGTTAGGTTTCAAGTTCGAATATGGGTGAAGATAGCTTTACAATATCTGTATTATCAGTTGAGCTAAGTTTCACGGTCAATCTGCTACATTTTAACATGCCCCTCCATCACTCATCTAAAATTGAGTGCAATAAGCTTAAGTAGGTTAGTTGAAACTCACACCCACTCCAACCCTTGACGAGTTGTTGGTTAATTTTTAGGGGAGTGGACCCATAAAAAAAATCCACTAAAATTAATTACAATCTAACAATCCTTACACAAACATGATATGAAGCCACTGACCCATAAACACTCTCTCTCAAACCCTAATCGTCACAATTTTTATTCTTATTGATCTATCAAATAGGGGTGATTTAGGGTCAATTTTGAATCAAAATCACCCTTCAAAATTGTTTTGCTTTCTCTTTTAGTTAAATAAGTGATTTTTCATGTATTTTCAGCTTTCTTTCGTTGGTTTTGTGATTTTGCACGACTTTGTTTATTTTGATTTCTCGTATTTTTATGGTGTATTTTTTATTTCCCATCTTAGTGCGGTGTTTATTTGATTGAGGTTGAAAGATTAGCTTTGACCAAGTGCAGATTCAATCTATGACTTTTACGTTGTCAGCTTACAGATACGGAAACATGAGTATTTTGATGGCTTGAATATAGTCATATTTGTAGGCATATGTACTCTGTCGTTTTATGCTATTAATATGGATGATATGAGTTTATTCGAAAATTCATCCTCTATTTTTAACGATTTTGAATTTATATTTTATCGATGTACTCTATCAATTTGAATGAATAAATATCTTTTATTTTTGTAAAAAAAAATTAAAAAAATTAATCCTTGCACAAACTTGAGTTAGTAAAAAACAACTAAAAATGAAAAGAGTTTTTTTCATTTATCTATTTGATGGGTTAAAAATAGAGTAAGTTACACTCTCCTTTCCTCAAAGATGTTTGAATTACACTTCCCTCCCCTCTTATTCAAAATATATTAGTAAACTTTTCACCCCCCTCCCCTAAGAGAAGCTTGAATTACATTCCTTCCCCTCTTACGTTAAAATCTACACTTTAGATATTTAGATATAACCAAAGTTTGAATTGCGGGTCTATTTAGATATAATCCAAGTTTGAATACATATTTTTGCTATTTTTTATTCACAATTTCATTAACATGTAGTTTTAAACCCTATTATAAAATATAAAACAACCCAAAATAAAATTAAAATATGTGAAAAATTACTAAAGATAATTTTTTTTTGACAAGAATTACTAAATATAATAAAGTATGGTTATTTAAAAGTTAATTTTATACTCTAAATTATAAAATCAATAGGAAAGTATTTAAATTTAATTATCATTGACATTTAAGTTATAAAGAAATGAATATATTTTTCTTAAATGGTGGTTCAAAATTAGTATATATCAGAAAGAAAAAAAAAACTGTTAAAATAGATTAAAGTGTAATGCATATTAAATTATTAATGGAAGGAATTGTAATTCAAGTATCTTATAAAGAAGTAGAGTATAAATTTTACTTTTCAAGGGAGGAGAGTGTAAATTGTACTTAAAAATAACAATCCTTACTCGTCACCACCCAATTTTTTCGGTAGGTCAAGTGGGGGGCTGGTAGATCCAAAACTCCAACTCTTCCCGCTTAAAACAACGGGTTAGAAAGGTTATCTCTATAGTAAACTTATTTTGCCACTGTCATAGGAGAGAGTTCTTATATTCAATTTGGTAATTTTCTAAGTCATTGTTTTTTTGAAGGAGGAAAAAAGTCATTGTTGATATTTATCTTTTGGGAGAATAATATAAATCTTTTAGAAGTAGTTTGAGAGACTATTAAAGGTAGATATAAGTTAGTTTTGTAGAATTAAGGTAGACATAACTCAAATAATATGATAGTATTAAAGCTTATTGAAGATCTATGAACCCGCTATCGAGTCATTCGAATGTTAAGAATTCTATATTGGATGCAAGGTGGTTTGTAAATGTGTGTGTGTGTATATAAGTGGGAGCATGTCAATACCTAAAGTTGTAGTAAGTATAATCTAAATTTTAAAATAATATTAAAGTTGATCTACGATTTATTGGATAATTAGTTATCGTACAACAACTTGGATGGATCATGCTCTAGAAGTTCAATCTTATTGAATCGTCCTATTTTTTAAATAGGGTGATTATGTAAACAGTAATGCTTTTTTTTTAAGGATAAACAGTAATGCTATATAGTGGAAAATTTGTCAAAAATATTGGCTAATATAGTGGAAAATGTATTCCGAAAGTTAACATAATCATGCCACAGTGCCTTCATTTCAAGGGAGACAGATTCTAGTATTTAATGAAATATAAATTTTACAACGATGAATAAAAACACATGTTTGATAGTGAAGGTTGATTTCCAAGCTTTGCCACTGGGTAAATTGGAAATTCTTAGAATATATGATAAGAAGAGAGAAATAAGAAGGAAAAAAAACAATCTAAAGGGAAAAAAAACTACTCCCTTATCCTTTAAATATAAGCAAAAAATCAAATCTATTTGGTTTAAATTTAAATTAAATACATTTGTATTTGTCTTTTTGTTTATATTTAATATGTGAATGTAAATTATTGGCTCAAGATATTTATACTCTAATCTCCTAAATATATACACACACACACTCTATTATAATATTAGAAAAATGGTAACTTGTGTTTTGGAACATCAGTTGAGAAACCAAATGTAGAAGTTTTTTTAAAAAAGTTTTGCATTTAATATCTTAAAATTTACAAAAATTATCTTTTCAATTTAATTTTTTTAATTCTATTTTAAACTTCTTAATTTGGACGTTTAGGGCACAAGTTAACTATAATCCATACTATTAATAAGCTAGCTTTGGACAACTTGAAGTTGTTGTTTTGATGCATACCCAAACAAGTTGGCAGCCATAAATTTTTTAGTTTTCTTGAAGAAGGGGCCAAAATTAGTCCTAAGGACTTTCTTCACTCAGATTAGAAACCTTAAATTTTTTAGTTTAACTTAATCCCAAACAAATCGTGCCTTAAGAGTCTAAGTATTAATTATGACCATTCAATTTCATGGTCCCAAACAATTATGTGTTGTACGAGCCCTAGCTTATATCCCCCTATAATTCCTTCTTTCAATAGGAAAAAAAGGAGCAGAGCATGTGCTAATTGTTTTGTTTAAATTAGAAAGGAGGGGACCAAACTAGAGCTAAAAAATCGATACAACAAAAAGAATTGGACCACATAACTTGCTGTATTCTTTTAATGTATACGTATATATACTAATTATAAAGATGAAACTTTTTTGTTGTTGTGCTGATCATGGACCACAAGGGCATATACTTTGTTGTTATAACAAGAAGGTAACATATTTCATGCTTTATGCCTGTTTTTGTATATCTTGATATATTTTAATCATGCTTTGTGCTTGTTTTTGTATATCTTGATATATTTTAATTTTGTTCAATAGATATTTAGGATGGAGGGATTTGGACTTCATACATTCAGTATAGTATGGTTATTATTCCACTAAGATCGGACAACTCAAATTTGAAGTAGTTAAAATAAATAGAGTAAACCTTGTTTAAATTAGGACCATTTGATCTTAATCAGACGATCATGTATGTCCTTATTGCATTCAACCTCAATCCCTATAAGTATTTGATGGTAGATGAAAATTTAAAATTTCTTCACACTATAAAGATCGAAATGATCAAATATTAAAATATAGTGTTTGAGGTTAGCATTAAAATTTATGTAGTTAAAATATATTAGAATATATTTGGACCAATAGTTGAAAAGAGTTTAGTGTTACTTTTAATTTATGTAGTTATTTAAACATTATTGTTCAGGGTTATGTAATCTCTTTAAATTAAATGGAATTATTTGTCAAATGTTGAAATATTTATTTTGCTTATGACAACATCTTATTTGTCTAAGAAGTCTATTATGTGTTTATTTTGGTCGTAATTTTAGTCGTATTTTCTAAACATATGTCAAATGATGAAATATTAAAGTTGATGATGAAAACACCTTATTTATCATAATAGTGCATTATATGATTTTTGTTTAGTTTTACGTTTATTGAAATATTTTAGTAACGCCACTATAGAGCTATTTTCCGTGTTGCATGGGTGGAAATCCTAGTGTAGAACATGCATGTTAGCAATGTGCAACTTTTTACTTAAACAATGATACCCACTTTTTCATCTTTAAAATAGAAGAATGGGGACAACAATGGTGTTGGGGCATTTTCCACTCCAATATTCATTATGTATGGAAAAGGTGGACAAGATACTAGCCGCTGTAAGGGGACTATAGAGTTTTCTACTTCAAGTGTAACGAGTATAGATACATCAGTAGGGGGTGACTAGAAGGGGAAGGTGGAGCTGAGGTTACTATGAAAGTGACGAAGTGTTTGATTTGAGTGGGGCTCAAGCATCTGCATTTAAAGATCTAATTCAATGTGCAGAAAATTGCTCTTCTCACAAACAAAATTGTTCATTCCCACATAAATGGTCTAAAATAATCCCAACGTAACTTAAGTCACGTTCGATATATATCAACAAGAGTTAAGTTACATTGGGCCAACGAAAGTTAAGTCACGTTCGGTACATACCAACTTTGCGTTATGTTATAGAAACAGAACATCAACCATTCTAGCATTCCTTTTCCAAAAGTCACAAGTGCGATTTTGCTCTCTCCCAAGGGCGATGTCAATCATTCTTGAGCCAATCAAACGCCAATTTCTACCCAAAAATCAAGTAAGTGATTTTATGATTATTTGGCATTGGTGTTATTTTGTTTAGATTTTTTTGATTAAGTTTCACAATTTTAGGTTTTTAGGGTATTCTTGCATGTTTGATTTTTGGATTGTAAGTGATGAAATAAATTAGAAATTGTAGTTTAAATGTTAACTAGAGTAAGTTTGAATCAAGTGTGGTAGCTTAGAGTTAGAAATTGTTAGATTTTATCTTTAACTCTAGGTGTTTGATGAAATGTCTCAATGAAAATTTATTTGATTTTTGCATTGTTAATGATGAAATTAGTTAGAAATTGGATTGTTAATGTTGATTATAGTGATTTAGAGTGCAATGTGGTGATTTAGAGATTGAAATGACACTACTGAAATTGAATTGTTGATGTTGATTAGTTAGAAATAACACAATGTTCCTATGAAAAATCATTGATTTTCTGCATTGTTTTATGTTGTCTAGATATGTCGAAGAAACCAGACAGGCTAAAAGGAGGCAGGGAGACCATGATCGCTAGTGCACGGGCCGAAAGGCAATTTAGGCCCCTCCTGTTAGAAGGAGAAAGGGCGGTATGAGTGGGGATGGGGAGGGAATGTCGTCACAGGCGGGCCCGTCCTAACTAGTAGACCCCACACAACACTATGAGCAGCCTCAACATCAAGAGGGTGAGGCTCAGCAGCAGGACAAAGTGCAGCAGGAGGTCGTACCTGATAGTTTTTCGGAAGCCCTACCGACCTGTCGCTTCTACCGAATTTCGGTAGACAGGTGCCTGCATGCTTTGGAGCAACGCCAAAGTATGTAAACAATTTTAATTTTATTTAATTAATGCCATTTTAATTTTACCGATTCAATTGTTATTTTTAATTGTTTGATTTTAGTCATTTTTATGGTTCAATAGATATGTTTATTTTTAATTGATATGTTTATATGTTTATTTTAATTATTGTTTTTTTAACGATTCAATTGTCATAATAAATTGATTATTTTAATTTTACGATTTAATTGTTATGGTAAAAATATGTTTTTCATTTTAGTTTTTAATCATTTTATTTTTTGATTAAATTATTATGTCTTTTTTAGTTATTGAAACGTTTATATTTATAACGGTTTGTTGTTCTTTTAATTTTTCTGAATTTCAGTTTAGGGAGGAGTATTGGATTAACCTTTCCTCGCACGACAGGAAGATTAGGCAAGACCTGACAGTCTCGGGACCTGAAGCTATTTAGTTCTAACAATGGATGGATGCAACCGGTCTTGCCTCCTCATGAAGACTGGGTATTCTACCATAAACTCTGCCCTCATCACCGCTTTGTCAGAGAGGTGGCATGAGGAGACCAGCAACTTCTATTTTTCTGTTGGGGAGATGACTGTCACACTAGATGATATAGCATGTCTTCTACACATACCCGTCCTGAAGGAAAATCGAATGTTTACAGAATAAAGCAGCGGATAAAATTTTCCATTTTCTTTCCTTGGATCATTACGAATTTACACATGAATCAGTGATTCGATTGTTACCTCGAAGTGTGGAATCTGAAAGCTGAAAACTGAAAACTGGAATCTTGATCACAGCAAAGCAAGCAGCAAAGCCTCTAGCAAGTCCACACGAACGGTGCTCCTCCAAAACTCGGGGCTAGCCAAGGAATCAGAAGTTTTAGAGAGCTAGGGTTTCTTCAAGACGTGTAACCAAAAAATTCAGCACTAGGGTTCTATTTATAGAACTCCTAGTGTGCTCTGCAAGTCAGAAGTCATTATTGGGCTTCAGTAAGCCCAATAACGAGTTTAGTAATTCTGCTAACTAATTAGCGTTATTTACTAAACGCCCCTTATATAAGTCATACTTATATATTTCTCTTTTGACCGTTCTTTGTGTGTGACCCTATAGGTTCTAGTCACGTTGGCAATAATATTAAATCTATTATTTAATACTATAAACAATGAGCGGTATCTAGCAACACATCATTGCTACCCAAGTGACAAGAATGTCAAGTGATCTGACGAAACCTTTCCATGATAATACTTATGTGTACACTTACTCCTTTGTCC
>Ga0228710_1004508_pt1 | contig 22003 bp, 11 predicted proteins | sample MedpolnodulmetaG_FD_177995 | JGI IMG/M metagenome (GOLD analysis project Ga0228710, IMG submission 177995) | Root nodule microbial communities from Medicago polymorpha collected in Santa Monica, California, United States - pink nodules | ecosystem: Host-associated > Plants > Roots > Nodule...
ATAATATATTAGAAAAAATTATGAAAATTTGATATTTTGAAAATACTCATCGAGACAAATCTAACGACATCTTATATGATATTATTTATCTTTGTATATTAGTAGAAAAATATGGTCAAAATAAGATAGGTCAAAATTATACATTTTCAAATGGGTAATCTATTGCGGGACGGAGGGAGTAATATTTTATCTTCATAAACTATATTTTGATCTATATAGGTCTTTCTTAATATTTTCTCTTATAGTTTTTCTATATTTTATTCTGCCTTGGTGATATGATTATCCTCTATTTGATCTATTCTCCTTATTACATAATCTACAAGTCTTATCTCTAAATGATCAAACCACCTAAGCTTAATTTTCACGATCTTTTCTACTATAGGTGTTACTCTAATATTGTCATTTATAATTCTCTAATCCTCTCAAAGTGTAAAGGAAATTATGATAATATTTTCCCACAAGAAAATTAAACTGTGGCTTTGTCTTTGAGATTAACTTTGAATCAAGCAAACATTTTAAAACTCTAATCTATTTATTACTCTATTACTACTTTCGTTTTTTTATGGGACTCTAATTTATATTTTATTTTAAAATTAAGTATCCAGTTCAAGAAACGATTAATTCAAGAGTTTAGTTCCACCTCCACTTGCTAGTACCCCATTTAAAGACAAAGCTATGTATAGACAACACTCTAATCTATTTTTGTTTGAAAACTTTAATTAATTGTGTCTCTCATTTCTTATTTTATGTGCGCGTGAAAGAAAATCTAATTCTCTAAAACTCAAAGTGTCAATGTCGAGTAAATTATGATCGTATTTTCCTAACACGTTCCATAAGCTAACTAAACAGTCTCTTTTCCTTGAGATTGACTTTGTAAGTCAACGTTTTAAAGACTTCTGTTTTTACTCGAGATTTTAAAGACTCATTCAAACAAAATAGATGAATTTTCCAACTATCCTAATAAATGTTCAGAGTGGCGGGCGGCCAGTGAAATGAAATAAACCAAACTTATAATCGCTAGTGAGATACTGAGAATCGTAGGCACAGACAAGACAACCAGATTAGAGTTTAATTTATTGCTTTCTAGGTAGCTCAATGTTTCAAGCATGTTGAGCTAAGGTGAAGCTTATAGGTACAGTTTCTTGTTTAAGGTTCTGCATTTCTGATATGTTCCAATTTAATAGCTAGCCTTGTTCTAAAGAAGTATACAAATAATAGTTTCTTTATTGTCATTATTACTGTAGAGTTTTATTTTCTTACATAACATTATGATCTTGGTAAGTAAGATTGTATAATTCAGATCAATAAACCATTTGGTGTCTGGATTTCCTGAATTTCCGCATCATTCTTCGTCATAATTTTCCAATTCTCTTAACTCACTTTTCTTCTTCTTCATACCCCTGCAGTCTCAGTTTTTGTATCTGCGTGGGAATGGCTTTTCAAATAAAAAGAGATATTCTACTCCAAATATTCTTGTGCCTCGGTATGATAATGACTAGTAAGAGTACTGATACCGACATCGTCTGTTTAAAATCCATTAAGAATTCATTGGAAGACCCAAATAATTTCTTACAAAACTGGAACTTCGACAACAAAACAGAAGGTTTCATATGTAAATTTACAGGTGTTGAATGCTGGCATCCAGATGAGAATAAAGTACAAAATCTCAAACTATCAAAGATGGGGTTGAAGGGTCAGTTTCCACGTGGTCTTGAAAACTGCTCTTCAATTGCGGGCGTAGACCTTTCAATCAATGAGCTCTCAGGACGGATCCCATCTGATATATCAAGTATACTTTCATATGTTTCGACCATTGATCTCTCTTATAACAAATTTACTGGCGAAATTCCAACAACTATAGCAAACTGCACTTACCTTAATACTCTTAAACTTGAAAACAATATGTTAAGCGGTGAAATTCCTAAAGGACTTGGCCAACTTACAAGAATTAAAATGATTTATGTCGCTAACAATCAATTGTGTGGGCAAGTGCCAGTGTTCGACAAATTCAGTGAAGTAGATTTTAACTATGCTAACAATAGTGGAGTTTGTGGCAAGCCCAACGATTTCCTCCAATCATTCAAGAGTGGTCTTATTGTTGGTTATGTTTTTTCACTCACATGTTATGTTATGCTGACTTGTATGTTCTACTCCAAATGTGTGCAACTTACGAAGACAGAAAACAATCACATAAACAAAGCTGATGAATTCGGAAAATGCATTTGCTCCATCGTCAGCAGGAGGACACGAGTGGTAGCTAATCATGTGCACGAATATTTAGATCCGTGGCTGGCACATAAAGAAAGCAAAGAGGTACTCTCTTCATTAACTCTCTTTTTAAACGAATTCTGTTTTGAATAATTTTTCGGTTTAATTGGTATATAATGCTAGTGTGATTTTGTTTATAGATGGATCCACAGATCACTGCATTATTGGAAAGACTGACATCGACAATATGGTTCGAAGAACTGCGCGACGCAACTGACTGTTTCGCTATGGACAATGCCATTGGGGTAGGAAAGATGGGAATGATGTACCAGGGAAGACTACCCAATGGTCAGTTACTAGCTGTTAAGAGACTATTTGACTCTGAGTTGTTTAAAATGCAATTCCTTTTAGAAACAACGATTATGGGTAGGTACAGACACAAAAATATAGTTCCCATGCTTGGATTCTGCATTGAAGGAATGGAAAGGCTTTTGGCATATGAATACATGTCAAATGGAAGGCTTTCCAAATGGTTGCATCCTTTGAAAAGTGAAGTCATCAGACTGAAATTGCCTGAGAGGGTCAACATTGCACATGGAATAGCAAGAGGATTATCATGGCTCCATCATAGCTGTGATTTGGGTATAGTGCATTTTAATATATGTTCCGAATGCATATTGCTAGATGAGAATTTTGAACCCAAAATATCCAATTTTGGAGAGGCCAAATTTATGAATCCCAACATTGAGGATGGTCTAGGCATAATGTTTAAAGTAAACGATGGAAAGAAGGATGTCTATGACTTTGGAAGTGTGCTTTTTGAACTGATTACAGGGAGAACATATAACGAACTGAATCGTTTATTCACCACCATCACTAATCTCTATGAAAACCCTTCGAATTTTTACAATGTCATTGATAAATCTTTGACTGCTGAAGGATTTGAAAACGAAGTATGTAGTCTCCTAAAGATTGCTTGTGAGTGTGTTAAACCAATATACCAAAGGCCAACAATGCTTGAAGTTTACAACAATTTGAGCAATTTGAGGAAGGCACGGTATGGCTCTAGTGATTATTCTAACTCAACCGGTGGATCACAAATTGCTTCTGGTATCATTATAGATGAAATTACCGAGTTATAAAAACTTAGGACAGGTTTTTGCATGCATATACTTTGTTATTATGTTGGAATAAATTAGTGTTACTCTTAGCATCATTATAATTAAAGTTGTACTGCTCTCCTGGTAAAGAAACAATAATATAGCCACCGAAACATGCTAATTATGCATTTAATTCCATGCTATAACAACAATTTGATTAAAAGATGATGGTACAAATTCAAAAAATTGAACTTATGGGCCAAAACAGTACCAATTTTGATGCAATAATTTAAGATGGTGCTTCCCAAATGTTGTCTGGCAAGTAAATCCAACTTTGGCTATGTTAAGAACTTTGCTTTCTATATTTCCCCACCAATGTATTTGGGTGATTCCCAGTTGAATACCAGCAACAGCAATTTTGTTCTAATGTCAGTTTTACCGTGTCTAACATACGTGGCGTTCTCAAATTAAAAGAAACAAAAATAGATGCAGTTGATAAGCATGCACACAAGTAACTCATCCTATTAGTTTTACATACTTCACATGAAAATGAGCAACATAATAACACAAATAAATCCTAACAGTTAACATCAAAATCAACAAATTGAAGGACAAAATTTGCAGCATAATCAACTACAAAAGAACACCAAAAGAAACAACTGGAGCCATCAACATTATCAAATTCACCACTGCAAAGCGAGTCGTGTCTGTCTTTGTAAATGCCTACCACTGCCATAGATTCGCGGCCTTGTCTACAGAGGCGAAGCTCATGTAGGACACAAGGTGGTCGGTACCACCCCTAGAATTGTTTAATTTTTTTTTATCTACAAAACAACTTTAGTTAAAAATTTACACAGCACCGCACTAAAATCCTAATTCTAGATTATGTGTTTGCACGCTCCCTCTTCTTGATCAAGATCAGACGGTTAATAATGTAATGAATGTGTGAAAAAGCTGACTACAGTAAATCATAATTACTCTTGGTTTCCCCCCACTGCCTCTGTTGCGACTTGTTTTGTCTACTGCTTCGTCTTTCACCCTTGACGACTCTTGTGTCACTACGTCCGATAGATTTTGCAAACTGCACTTACCTAAATTTACCCCATGAATGTTAAGCGGTCATCCCCTTAGAATTTTACTAGGTTAATTGGCTTCATATATTCTCTTAAATGTTAACCCGTCTCGCTATAAAATTATGTTCCTAATTATATGCTGTTTTTTTTGGAAAGGAATAACTGTTAACCCGTCTCGCTATACTTAACATATTCTCTTACTTATAAATATTAACACGTCTTGTCATACTTAACCTATTATGTTACGTTACGGTATCAAAGACGATGTCATGGAAAATTATGTTATAGTACAATACCAACGTCTATGCTTCTTAATATTATGAAATACTATATGACAATCATGACATTTATCTAAACTATTTTGTTACCTACCTATTACCGTCAAATATTACCTTCCATATGACCCGTGCGTTAGCACAGGTTGATGGTCTAGTAAGAGCTTAAAGTTGACCCTTGATGCAATCCTATTGTTATAGAAAAATCTTATATAGCCCAACCCTAACTGCGCATCCCAACACTAGACATGGCCCCCTCATACATATCAATCATTGATTGCTATAATATAGGCAATCCTAACTCATTTTTTTCGCAACGACTATCCACAAAATCTATTTTGGCACCATATCATACACCTCCAAATCAAATGAAAACTATGTACAAGTCTTTCATCCGATATCGCTCTATACATATGATAGTAAGTAGATCGCTTTTATGGTTGACCTCTCAAAAATAAAACCAAGATGATTATACCTAGTTGAGTTTTTAGTCTCCACTCAATAATTATTTCTCATAACTTTTTTGGGTCAATATTTCTCATAACTTTCATAGTAGTGAAAGCGACATTATTTACATTTAATCCCCAAAATTTTATCATCTACCACATTGTATTATTTTCCCTTTGATTTGGAATGAAAATACAATAAATTTCTTTCTTAAAAATTTATGAGTTTAATTACGGTTACCCAAAAAAAAATGTCCTATTAATTTTCCTCAAAAAATAAATGTCCTGATTAGTCAGTAGTCACATAACCCAAAGCAAGAGTGCTTCTAACTTTTTCCAGCCAAGGATTTATTCCATTCAGTTTTCTTCCAAAGTTAGTGTGGAAAAGAATTTTTGGTAGGGTACCGTCAATATAAAACTTTTCTTTTTTCCGACACATAATAAATTTTATTAAAGGTGTCCACTTGAAGTCTTCAAGCATCACTTAATGTCAAAATTCATTTTATATCAAAAATGATTTCTGAAAATAGTTATAAGTCCGGTAACTCTTAATTTTTTTTTTTTGAGGGAGTAACTCTTAAATTATTCAATTACTAAAAAAAACCTCTCAAATGATTTTTTACAAAATGACCATGTTTCTTTGGTACAAGACAAAATGATTATATTGCTTAACGTTTGATACACTTCAATTTTAGAGATATTTGATATTTCTACTATTTTGCAAATAAGGGACGAAGTTGACTGACCATTACAATTTTGAGTACGAAAATAGTGATTCAGTGTAATGACTTACGGTCCACCGGGGGCACCAATTCCACGAAACTACTGGCGTCAATGATGTTCCAAAACATGAAAATCACGTTAGAAAATAATTGAATATAAGAAAGAAGAATCTGCATATCTAAAGAAATATGTTCACTGTATTTCGTGTAAGTACACGCTTGAATTTTGCAAAGAAGTGGGTGTAAGAATTGGTGGCAATTTGTGGGAGTATTTTCATTGCAATATAGAACTTGAATCAAAAGGAGCTTTCAGTATGCATTCTGGCAACATGATCGTTCTAGTAACGACTTCTATGGTGAGAATCCAATACATATCTCCATTTTATAATTTTTTTTTAACTGGCAATTTTTTTAATGTTGATGTTATAGTGATTTAAAAAATAACGGGACTCTAGGGGGACCTTTAAAACCTGTTACCAGAAAACAACTTAAACATGTTATATTGATGTTTTTTTAATAAGAGAATGAATTTTATTGATGATTTGAGTAAGAAAACAAGGAGAAGTTGCCAACATGAAGATTTTGTAAGTGATGTCAGAGTGATTATTTATTTTATTAAAATTTACTAAAAGTAAAAGGGGTCATCTTTTTGAACCATGTTCATATTAGACAGGCCTCGGAATAAATATATTATATAATTTTTTTAAAAATATTGGTATTGAATTATGTCATGGAAGATCTTTTACATCATTTATTAAAAAAATGGTAATATTCAATTTGTTTTATTTTTCCATTTTCTCCTACTCGCTTTTCTTCTCTATCATACATATATGGACAGTCTCAGTTTTTGCATCTGCAGGGAATGGCTTTTCAAATAAAAAAGGATATTCTATTACAAATACTCTTGTGCCTCACTATGTTAATGACTAGTCAAAGTACCGATACTGATATCTTCTGTTTAAAATCCATTAAGAATTCATTGGAAGACCCAAATAATTACTTAACCTCAAGCTGGAACTTCAACAACAAAACAGAAGGTTTCATATGTAGATTTAATGGTGTTGAATGTTGGCATCCAGATGAGAATAAAGTACTAAATCTCAAACTATCTAACCTGGGGTTGAAGGGTCAGTTTCCACGGGGACTTGAAAATTGCTCTTCGTTGACGGGCTTAGACCTTTCAGTCAATGAGCTCTCAGGATCCATCCCATCTGATATTTCAAGGATTCCCAAATTTGTTACCAGCGTTGATCTCTCTAGTAACAAATTCACCGGTGAAATTCCGATAGCTTTAGCAAATTGCACTTACCTGAATACTCTTAAACTTAGCCAAAATATGTTAAGTGGTGAAATTCCAAAACTACTTGGCACGCTTCCCAGGATCAAAACGATTGATTTTTCTAACAATCAATTGTATGGGCAAGTGCCATTGTTCAAAGGAGGAGTAGATGTTAACTATGCTAACAATAGAAGACTTTGTGGATGGTCTTTGAGACTTTGCTCCTCGACACATGATAAGCACGGTGATTTCCATCAATCATTCAAAAGTGGTCTTATTGTTGGTTACGTTTTTTCACTCATTTCTTCTGTTACGCTCACTTGTATCTTCTACTCCAAATGTGCACATTTGGTGCATCAATCGAAAAAGAAGAAAAACAATCACCTAAACAAAGCCATAGAATTGGGAAAGCATATTATCTCCATCACCAGCAGGAGAACACAGATGGTAGCTGATCAGATGCACCAATTGTTACATTCGTGGATTGTACACAAAGAAACAAAAGAGGTACTCATTCTCTTCTTTAAATAGTTCTATCTTTTTAAACACTCCTTGTTTTGAATTATTTTTTAGGTCAATCAGTATATATTGTCTGTTGTAAAATATAATTACACATGCATCCACAGATCTCTATACTAATGGAGAGCCTGACTTCAACAATATGGTTGCAAGAACTGCGTGACGCAACCGATTGTTTCGCTGTGGACAATGCCATTGGGGTAGGAAAGACGGGAATTATGTACCAAGGATTTCTGCCTAATGGTCAATTACTAGCTGTTAAGAGACTATTTGACTCTCATTTGTTTAAAAGGCAGATCCTTTTAGAAACAATGATTATGGGTAGGTACAGACACAATAATATAATTCCCATGCTTGGGTTCTCCATTGAAGGAAAGCAACAGGTTTTGGCATATGCATACATGTCAAATGGAAGGCTTTCCAAATGGTTGCATCCTTTGGAAAGTGAAGTTGTAAGATTGAAATGGCATGACAGGGTCAACATTGCACTTGGAATAGCAAGAGGGTTATCATGGCTACATCATACATGTGATTTGGGCATAGTGCATTTTAGCATATGTTCAGAATGCATATTGCTAGATGAGAATTTTGAACCCAAAATATCCAATTTTGGAGAGGCCAAATTTATGAATCCCAACATTGAAGATCATCTAGGCACGATGTTTAAAGTGAATGACGGGAAGAAGGATGTATACGACTTTGGAAGTGTGCTTTTTGAATTGATGACAGGGAAAACATATAATGAATTGTCGCGTTCATCTGACAGTACAAGTCTATGTGGTAACCCTTTGAGTTTTTATAATGTCATTGATAAATCTTTGACCGGGGAAGGACTTGAGAATGAAGTTTGTACTCTCATCAATATTGCCTGTGAGTGTGTTCACCCTTTTCCAGACCAAAGGCCAACAATGCTTGAAGTTTACAACAATATAAGCAATGTTAGGAAGGGACAAAATGGTTCTGGTGATGATTCTGATGCATTAAGAGGATTAGAATATGATTCTTCAATTACTATAGATGAAATTGTTGAGTTTTAAATAATTAGATCAGGTGTACGCATCCATAGGTTTTGTTAAATCGGAAAAAATAATAATGCTACGACTCTCGGTATCATTGTAATAAAAAGTTGTATTGCTCTCCTGAAAATAATAAAAAGTTGAACTACTGATGTAGGGACTATTGTGCGACACTGTTAAGGTTATGTTACCAATTCTCCTCCTTTCTTTTAAGTCTTTACCTATTTCTAATTCAACACCAAAATCATTTTCCAAAGCTCGTTTTAAATCTTTTTAAAAGTCAAAGTTACTTGATTCTGCAAAATGCGCCTAAAGAATCAATTGCATGGTCGTGCTAATTACTTATTTCCATGCTATATTAACAACTCGATTAAAAATATCACGATACAAATTCCAAAAATTGAACTTACAGGGAAAACAGTACAGGACCCATGTTGCTCCAATAGTTTAGGATGCTGCTTCTCAAATGTTGTCTGACAAGTAAATCCAGCTTTGGCTATGTTAGGAACTTTGCTTTCTAAAAAATTTGCCCTCCAATTGTATTCAGATAATTCCGATTGACTCAGACTCATGTAACCGACCCCACTTAGTAGGATAAGATTTGGTTATTGTTGTCAGTTCTATTGTTTCTTATGTTCAAGGTTAACAGAAGGGGGAAAAAATTGCATTGTGACAAGTGAAATTCAGGACAATAACAGTTTAACTCCTATCAATGTCTATCAATGTGAGGATTTGAACTCTATAATTAAGGATCAAGATAGACAACGTGTTTGAATTGAAAAACTGTAAAGCTTTCGTTATAGACTAGTAAAGTAAAATTAGCATGATGAAGTTATTTTTCAAACAAGTATCTTAAAACAAAATACACTAAAACTACCATCTCATGCACCACACTTTTTAGATTCTTTTAGAAAACCTAGAGAGGTTGGGGCAAATATCGTGAACGAGCTTCTGTTATTGAGTGGATCGAGAGGGTTGGTTGACTACATTGATCAACTTTTTTTTTTTTTTTACCGGATACAAGATTACAAATTTACAATTACAGATAGGGCAACGGGGTAGTTCACATTAGGACCAAAATATTTGCGTCAATTTTTAAATTTCAAAAAGTTGAGAGGTCAATTTCAAAATAAGTAAAATATAGACTAATTTGTAAAAAAATAGGGATCAATTTGCAATTTTCGAAAGTTTAGGGACTAAATTAAAAATTTTAAATAAGCTATAACGCCAATTTACTTTTTTTTTTAATATTTGTCAGGATCAATTTACGAAATTTGAAAATAATAGGGACCGAATAGCAAAATTCAAAAATAAAATGGGGTTTAATTAAGGTGGAAACTTTTCTATTTGTGTGCAATGCAATGAGAAATGAAATTAGGACCACATGATACAATCTAAATCCCTCACAACTAAACCAATCATAGTTGCTTTGAAAGAATCAATTTGCACAAACCAATTTGATTTGAGATTCACATTTGATAGAGTAAGGAAGGATGTTCGTGCTATTAGTTTTTAGATATGGTATTACAATTTCCTAAATTTAGCTTTGAAAAAATTAACCATTTTAAAAATTTATCATGTAAACAATAGAATTTACGTTGAAGAATTTGAATATACTCTCCAAAAATTACATTAGTGCAAAAAATTCTTTCATTCATCAACGCTCTATAACTTTTTCCAATATATATTTTTACATCATTCGTATTAGAAGATTTTAGTCCAGTGTGTTTTGTAGAAAGTGAAAGTTAGAAATTTTACATCGGTTATAAAATTGGAGGTTGAACATTTTATCAGTAAGATGACTCATAAACCTACTGTCTTCAGGTTTTGCGAAAAAAGTGATGTGTCCAACTCATTTGTATGGTTGCTCTTGTCTAATGTCGGTAGTCTACTGGGCACCCCCCCCTCGTGATCCAACAATGGTATCAGAGTCGTGGTTCGAAAAGGGTTCGACCAGTTCCTTGTATCAAAAATCTTCCTGATAAGGTGTTCAGACAGCAAGTTTCGTCGAGGGAAGTGACAACAGCGGTGCAAGCAAGTGTGTGCAGATAAAGGAGCTTTGCTTGAGGGGTTAGCATGATGAATTGATGGATTCACACTTGAGAGGAAGATTGTTGTATAGCAAATATGAGTTAGAAATTTCACAATAGTTAGAAAAGTGGATGTTAAACACTTTATAAGGAATATGACCCATAAACCAATTGTCATAAGGTTTTGAGTAAAAGTTTGGTGTCCAACTTACTTGTATGATTATTCTTACGTAATGTGGATGTACCTCCAAACTCAGCTCAGCTCGTGACCAACACATAGAAAAAAGGAAAGAAAAAAAATCATCCAAAATGGGTTACTGTCTACTTACCATTCATTATTTCTTTTTTTTTCTTTTCTCAAAGTCATTTCATCTCTTTTACTTCGACTTAATTAAAAAATAATTAAAAGGGGAATGTCAGTGTGCAAGAATTGGATCATAAGTTAACCTTCCATCTTCAAATAGGCATTCTTTATTCTTTATGTATACTTCAAACTAAAGAAGGGGAATAGAGAAAATCATATAACCCACAAATCTATCTATGTCAACTTTGAGCCATGATGATTCTAGCCTTCTCTTTCATGAAGAAATAATCTAAATTATTAGTAAAAAAAAAAAAAAAATCACCTCATGCACATCGTCATAAGGTGAAAATAAACTTTTGGTGGTGGCCAAAAGCAAAATCCCCGACTACATTTACCTAAGAATACTTAAAAAAGGAAATTAACGAACGAATAAAGTTAATTTGTTTATTTCATATAATAATTACCTGAAGAAAACTTCTTATTAAAAAGAGTTAAATAAGTTTTTCGTCCTTATAAATATAGCGAATTTTGATTTTAGTCCCTAAAAAATTAAACAGAATGTTTTCATCCTCACAAATTTTTTTATTTTGTTTTTCGTCCTTAATGGCCATTTTATGTTCATATAAATGGCAAAATTATAACTCTTTTATGTTCAAATTGTATACATGTTATGTCTATTTATTATATTCAACATTTATATATTCATATTATGTTCAAAAAATGTCAAAAATACATCAAAATTATATCTATTAATGACGAAAAACAAAATAAATTTTTTTGTGATGATGAAAACATTCAGTTTAATTTTATAGGGACTAAAATCAAAATTCGTTATATTTATAGGGACGAAAAACTTATTTAACCCTATTAAAAATTTACCTATAGAAAACTGATGAAAAACCATAGTGAGAAACTAGTATAGTTGTTTTATTCTATATACTTTCTTAGAAAATACTCAATTAAAAAATATATAGTTTTTAGCCAATATAAGTTCCAAATAAGCTTGTTGACATTTCAACTAGCCAAGTGGTTGATACTAGTTTATTGCAAGTTACAATTGAAACCCTACCAAAGCCCGGAATATTCTCTCCCATTCAGGTTTGCATTGCTTATGTCTGTGAAAATAAAAGATATATTTACAGTTAATTACAATTAGTAAGCCCTCCATCATGTTACTATAATTACTTTATTATTATATATCACTTCTAATTGAAACTATACAAATAACCGCAAAGTATAGTTTTATATGTTACCAAGTGGGAAGTACCATTTTTGCTTAAAGATGCAACAAAGTACCCTCTCTTTCACCAAAAATAGTAAGACCCGGATTATGAACTTAATAAATTTCATTAAAAATACACAAACACACCCCTATAAATAATCTCATCCATGCAATGCAATAAGAACCATCATTAACACAACTTCTCAACTCTCATCTATGATACATTACATAACAATGAGTTTCAACAACACATTATTTTCACTTTTTAGCCTCTTCTTGACCATTTTATCCCTTTGGTTTTCATTCTCCAATGCACAAAACTTACCTCAAGATTTTCTGGATGCCCACAACACAGCTCGTGCACAAGTTGGCGTTGCAAACATTACTTGGGACAACACAGTTGCTACCTATGCTTTGAACTATGCAAATTCAAGGAAAAGTGATTGCAATTTGGTTCACTCAAATGGACCTTACGGTGAGAATCTTGCCAAAGGCTCAAGTGGTACATTCACTGGAGTTACTGCGGTAAATATGTGGGTTAATGAAAAACAATACTATGATTACAACACTAATTCATGCATCAATGGAGGACAATGCTTGCATTATACTCAAGTTGTGTGGCGTAACTCTGTCCGTTTAGGGTGTGCTAGGGTACAATGTACCAATGGATGGTGGTTTGTCACTTGCAACTATGATCCCCCGGGCAATTATGTTGGTCAAAAACCCTATTAATAACATTACTGAGCTAAAAGGGTCTTAATGATAGTCTATACTGTATCATGGCATGGCATGATAATGTCATGCAACAAAATAAAAATAATATTTCAGTGTTGTTTTTGGTAAGTTTTTTAATTGATCTCTTGAATGTGTAATCTTCGTTGACATATCAGTTTTTATGTTATGTACTTGTCTACTTAAGTTTCTCTTATCTGTTTATCGTTACATAATATAAGTGCTCTAGTATGGGTCATATTTTCTTTCTTTTTTGACACATGGGTCATATTTTCATAAACTATTTTTCTACCATAATTTCAAACACACAATTGGTAAATTTTATTTTTCTACCATCTTTAATTCCACACACACACAATAAGTATTTTTCTACTATTTTCTACCATCGTTAATTTCACACACACAATTGGTATTTTTTTTAACCATCATTTCTAGGATAAATTGAGTGACAAGTAAAGTCGAAAAATATATATATTAGAGCAAGAAAAAGTGCAATTAAAGTTGATTTGGTTGCATAAAAATAAGAAAAAATGCAATTAAAGTTGATTTTGAAAATTAGGTTTACAAGTGATCAAGCCTTCGAATCCTCTATTGTTCACTGTAAAATAACTTGTCTCTCTTCTCTCTCAATGTTCACATAGTTTAACGACGAATTAACACAATTGTTTTGATCAATCTCTTGAGTCAAAACTCTTTCCTAAATTATAATCTTTTAATCTCTTAACTTAATTCATAAATGTTGGAAGTATTACTAGTCCGTTAATTCATATGTCATAACTCAACAATTTTCTATCTCCAGTTTAATATGTTAAGTCAAATAGATTTATTAGGTCGGATTTAACAACTATGTCTAGAAGTCAATTAAATTCTAAAATCAACTATTATATCAAGAAGTTAGAGCTATTAGTCATACATATTCATACAAAAGGCATTAAACACAAATAAAACTGAATAAAACTAGGATTCCATCATGTTGAAGAGAGTTCATAACAAATTACATGATTACATCTTACAATAGATTCGTCTCATGGCTTAATCAGGAAAGGACTTAGCTACTCATAACTAAAGCAATCAATAACAAAGAAAATATGTAACATACATAAATTAGAACTAACTATGAGTTGGTGTGAGATCCATAGCGTGTTTCTAGGTCTCAGGCTGCCTCCTATGCTCTGAAGACTCCTAAAAGTTAAACCCTTATTCTGAATTCGCATCTGGCTTTCATAGAGAAAATTTGTAACAACCTCCATTGTGTCATATAACTGTTCCAACTTGCCATGTTACAAGATGTGCCACGGTTGATTCCCAACGTGCCACAATGCAGGAAAAAAAGAACAAACTCCAAATCATGATGCTCCTTCAGACGTGCCTCGATACAAGTCCATCGTGGCACGATTTTTCCTGTAATTGAAGCTTCCAAAGTCTTCTACAGATTGTATAAAACTTGCCCATTTCATAGCCATGTGACCACTTAACACTTTTGACAAACTATCGGTTTATTTCAACATGTAATTCATGAAAAAGACTCTTTAACTTGCTCAAAAAGGAATAAAAACAAACTAAAAACATGAGTATGACCTAATATTATCATATTGTAATGACACCTTTTAGTCAATAGTATAAGCAAAAATTCACATTTTTGGTTCATTGAGTAAGGGATGTGTGTGATCTATAATATAGACCGCATACATTATTTATTGGTTAAATCTAAAAAATAAAGTTTTGTTTATGATAGTGATATTTGGTGTATTAACTTTGAAGTTTTTAATATTTTCTTTCAAACAAAAATTTTGACACAAATATGACATAGGTGACATTTTGAGTAAATAGGCAATTATCCCGAAATTGTAAGTTTCATCAAAACTTCCATTACTCCCTAAAATTGCATAACGTTAGTCAATTTATCCCCTCCGTCAATTTCCTCCGGTACGTGACATTTGACTGTCAACGTGGCACTGTCACGTGTCTAACATGTCATGCCACGTCACAGGGGGTAAAAAAATTCTCAATATTCCCTTAAAATTTGACACTTATGTGCAAAATGCCCCTTAAAATTTAATAATTAAGGTGACATTTTCTTAATTCCCATTAAAGTGTAAGGACAAAATTGAAATTTCAAGATCTGTCTCTCTCTTTTTTTCTCGTTTCACTATTCTCTCTCTTCTCCCACCATCGACCTCCTCTCCTCTCCCTCACACCACCTCTGAGCGGTCCAATCCATCAGAGAACTCACAACTCTACGACGAGCAAGGTATTTCACATTCTCAGCTGGATTTCATTTTTATGTATTACTATTCTGCTGTAACTTCTATAAACTTTCTAATTTACTATTTTACATTCCTCAGCTGAATTTCAGTTTTATTTATTTTTCCCAAATTTACTATCCTGCTGTGACTTCTATAACTTTTTAGTTTATTTCACATTCTCCAAATTATTATCCTGACTGAGAATTCAAGATACTTTTTAGGTTTTTCTTTTCCCCAGTTTTTTGTTTCCCTTTCCAATCGAACACGCCTTTTATTTAGCTCCAAATCCAGTTTTATAATTCCTCATTTTATTTTTACAGATAATGAGGCGCGGATTTATTACAGAATCAACCACGGCTGATTCTACCGAAGAAAACCCCATTTTGGAAAGGACGAAGAAGAGAAGGCAGTATGCAAATGAAGTAATTGAAGACAGATTGAGTGACTTACCTGACGGTGTTATTCTTCACATTTTGTCATTATTGGATACAAAACAGGTTGTCAGAACTTGTGTTTTGTCAAAGAGATGGGAACATCTATGGAAACGTATTTCAACCCTTATATTGCATTCTTCTAGATTTTCCTATGTTAAGCAATTTACAACTTTCGTGTCTAAGATTTTGACTCTTCGTGATAGCTCAACTGCATTGCGTGTTCTTGATGTTGACCGTAATGGTAATTTCGAACCTCGACTCCTTAAAAGGATTTTAAACTACATTTCCTCCCATAGTACCCTCCTCCAGGAATTAAGTATCTCGGTCCGTGGTGATAGTTCTCTCATTTTGAGCTGCTTTTCTTCTTGTCGGGCTCTTACATCTCTTAAGCTTTCAATTTACCCTAGAGATGGTTATACCGAAACATTATTTCCAAAATCGTTGAATTTGCCTTTATTGACCAGCTTAGATCTAACAAATTTCGCCTTCTGCGGTGGTGAAAGCGGTTGTGCTGAGCCCTTTTCCGTCTTTACCATGTTGAATAGTTTGGCCCTTAGTAGTTGTAAGGTAAAGGATGCTCAAATCCTCACCATATCAAGTGATACACTTGCCAATTTAGCTATACATAGTCCTTTGGAAGAGATTAATGTGGATATACATGATAATTCGTCCAACATGCCCAAAATTGAGCTATCTACCCCAAGTCTCTATACATTTACATACAGCGGTAGTCTTATTCAGGAAATATGTGGGAGCGGACTTTCTTCTGTTAAACAAGTACATATCGATGATTCACGAGAATTTTCAGCTTCGGTGAGGCATGGTTTGCTTGTATTCAACTGGCTGCTAGACTTTGCCAATGTAGAATCATTAGCACTCTCTTCAACTACTCTTCAGGTCCCTTGTCATATTTTCAGCCTTTATTATTACTTTCTTAAGATGCTACTTTTTTTAAATTTATAATTTGTTAAAATTCAATTGACTTGCATTAGACTGATCTTAATCTACCCTTATTGCTTAGATTCTCTCCTTAGTTCCTGATTTATTGGAGGTTAAACTCCCTTCGTTATGTAACTTGAAGTCATTGGAAGTAGAATTGGTACCATTTATTCACCGAGATGGATTTTTATTCCGATCAATCGAACATGCCATGTTAAAGAAAGCTGCTGCCAAGTCTCGTAAAGAAGTTGCTAAGTTAAGAAGGGCATTCAAAGCACGTTTGGAACCACGTGCCATACCTGACGGTCTAGTTGACTTCTTGCGACAAAACTCGCCGTCGGCGGAAGTTAACATAACCACAGATTTCTCGCATGTTTTAAATCCTAAGCAGGTAGGTATTTAAAAATCTTAAGGGAGCTGAGTGTGGTAATTTTTTTGAGAATCTGAGTTTAGATAATTTGAAATCAAACAAACCATATGAATAGTTTGTGATTGACTGTTATTAAACAGGTTGTAGAATCTATAAAGGGAGCAAAGATCGTCAGCTATCGTTCGCGATTTTCCGCACGGCTCAGGCCTGCCCCTTTCCATGCCGCACCTGCTTCTGGTACTGAATATGATTCTGCCACTGCTCTTGCTTCTGTCTCCGTGACTGCTTCTGCCGCGGTGCCTGCCTCTGCTGCACCTCCCAATCTTCATCTCTGCCGCGCTGAAAAGGTAACACTCCTCACATGCATTTTTATGGATCCTCTTTGAGTTTCTTTACTAAATTTTTGTGAATATTTCCTTTTTTGTGATACTTCAGAATGAGACATCATAATAGATAATTGTAGGAACCCTTGCCTGCAATTTACTCAAGTAGAAATTGTTGAAGAATGGCGACAGAGCCATCTATAATAAAATCAGTTTTGAATCTTTCATATTCAGTTGTTATTCATTTGCTTTTTTATATCTGTTGTAAACTTTTTTCATGATTTTTTTTGCGGTGACAATTGATAGTGTTACCTTTTCTGCCTTTAGGATGATAAATCATCAAATGAAGATGAGGTGGAGAAGCGCCAACCTAACACCGACTCTCCGCTTCTAGATAATGGCCAGTGAAGAGTTCTCATATTGCCTTTCTTGTTACAATGCCTCCTTTGTGAACCTTTCTTTTAAGATATCAGATCTGCAAATATCAGTTTGGATGACTTTACTGAAACCTGTTGTTTGATTTGACAAGCGTTTGGTCTATCACATGAGTTCTTCATTTGAGGTCCATGAGTTCATCTAGTTTGTAGTCTCCAATTTTAAAGCGAAATTGTAATATACTGCACTTCTTTTGGGAGTATGTCTCGGATACTGAATTGCAATGTACAAATCCTGTACACTGCAAATTGTATGTATAATGTGTCTTTTGTTTTCGAGAGCCTTCACGAATCATTTAGGTGCTACTGGACCCCGTTTGTTGTTTATCCATGACTTTTGGTTTTGTGTTATAAATTTGTTTTATGATCCTGCTAATTCAAGTTTTTCTTTTATATAAACGTTGTGTTTATTCTCATTTTGTTGATACTACTTTGTTGCTAATTGCATTTATTTGCCTTTGCCATCTGTTGCCGTACAGCTAGGGCTGGCGATGAATTGCAGTCCTTGTAAAAAATCTCTCTCTGAGTTCTTATTGAATTGAAAAGTTTTTCCAAACTAACACATAGTACGGTTCATAGTTGATCATGTGATTTGATTTGTCAATAGTCACTACTTGAAGAGAACAACTGTTGATGAAAAGCCGGAAATAAAATCAACTGGAAATCTTCTAAAAAACGAATGAAAATATCAAACAAAAAAATTGACTTAACAGGAGTCGAACTAAGCCTGACATAGGATCAGCTTTAAAATTCAATGCCCAAACTTGCAATCCACAATAATTAAAGTTTGATAAGATGTTTTAGAGATGGAAATTTTTAAACAGGACATAAGTTTCACGTAAGCAGGTATGAGCAAATTAATTAATGTACTCTACCTGACTCTGAAAGTGAATATCCTTTCAAAAAAAATAAAAAATTCAAGTGAATATGCATTTTCCTCCTTCAATTTGCACGCATGCATCCATCAATTCTGTCCTCAAATTATTCGAAATAGTTAAAACGTCCTTGAATTTTATCATTTTCGTTCCTCCGTCAAATCTCACTGTTAACGGTGATGGCGTGTAATGGTAAGCGCTGACGTGGAATGCCAACTCATATGCCACATATTCAGGGACGAAATTGATTGAAAATTAAATAAAAAATTGACTTTTTTTAAAATGAAGTCATTACAAATTGTTTCATTGTCAAATCGATCCCTGAATTTGTTTATAGACAAGGAATCATTGATCAATATTATTTAGAAGGTAAGTGGGCAACAAGTTGCGCCGCTAGGCCATTTTGGATGGCAAAATCGATCCTCGTAAACACAACATTCATGAACCTAGAAAACATGACATTATTTATCATCAACCATCAAATTGATATACTAATGTTAAAAACTAAAAGAATGGTTATTTATTACCTTTTACCTGTTTGAAATGAAGTTTCATCCACCATGAATTATTATATCAATTTTAAAATGAATGACTCGTTTCATTTTTCGATTCAATGTTAATTACTACTCTGTTCTAAAATAAGTGAATCGTTGCACACATTTCAATGTACATTTTAAATTTTAATATTTTTAATTATGCTTTAGCAAAAATTTAATATTTTGAAAATATTCTTTTAGACAAATCTAATAACATTTTATATGTTATTTCATTTTCATCTGTCCCAAATTTTCATCATCCACCATTTTATATGTTACAATGCCGATGACACATTTTTCTTTTATACCCTTGACAATTTATTATCTTGTCTCTCATTTCCAATTTTTTAGTTATCTTTCTCGTATTATTTATTAAAGACAATTCTGTAAAAATAGCCTGTAATATCCCTTTTACATAAATAAAATTAATTACATTTTTTGATACTGTGAAATGTTCAAAACGTCATATAATTTGGGACGGGTGGAGTGCCATTTGACTTTATATATAATAGTAGAAAAACAATGAAAGTATGTCGTGTGAATAGTGGAGATAATCAAGTTAGGCTATTTATTTTGAAACGGATGGAGCGCATTTCCAACTATACATTCTAATTGAGGCAAATTTCATAACTCACAATTCAATTTATTTCTCAATCCAACTTAAGTTATTCTGAACAATTCGTCTTGGTGGAGCTCGTTAATCACTTGAGTTCAATTGTTTGATTATCATTTAGTTTTTTTATGTATGAGAAAATAGTTAAGTTAATCGGTAACATATTAATAAAAGATACTTAATTTACAAATTTTATCAAGTTCAAGGACTCCAAAATATATTTACATAATTCAGGAAGTGAGTTGCAGAGGAGAGAATGCCATAATCTAGGATTAAATTAATTTTTAATACTTTTTTAGACGTAATCCTTTTTTTTGTGTGTGTGGGGAGGTAATCTTATTTTTTTTTAGTAATTACTCTTCTTTTTACTGCGCTAACGTTAGTTGACTATCAAAAATATTTTATATAAATTTTGAATGTAAATTACAAATGATATCTATATCTATACTATATATAAAGAACATAGTCTATTTTGACTCCTTTAAATTGCATTTTTCTCTTTTCCAAATTATCCTCAACTTTAAATACAAATATCACGTATAATAAATAGATAAAGTAAATTCACACTACCAAAAAAAAGATAAAGTAAATTCAAATATTAAAAAAAGTGTAATAAAAGCATAATTTAGACACTCTTTGTAGTTAACTTCAAACTGGTAAAGAAACAAATTTTGGGAGTTGTTGAACACTTGGCCTGCATGTTGCTTTAGTCAATGAATGACCTTGGAGTTACTTTTGAGTTCTCTTTGTTTCAGTTGAGTGATGCTTTTGAAATATGCCTACTGCCTGTAGTCTATTTAGAAAACCATTTTATTATATTGTGATCGATAACGCTTGTTTAAACTTGCATGGTGGTCAATTAGTTTTTCAAAATATTAGTGGTAGTCTGGTTCTGGTAGATGAATTTTTGTGCAAATATTTAGATGTGTGTATTTAGTTATTTAATTGTTTGTGTTAGGATAACTGTAAGTCAGACCATAACTTGTGATCTTTTATAATACAATACAGCTCATGTACCATATATAAAGTACCATATCCTTATGAAGTACCGAAGATAGCAAGGATAGAAGTCATTAAAATGGTAAATATCATTTGGATGACACCAAGCCGAGATTAGATATTCAAACCCATGAACCATGAGTTCATTGAAATCCATGTTATTGAGTCATTTATTTGTCAGTGTTAAAAATATCAAATAGGTAGTAAGACAGTAGATGTAGAACCGAGCAGCACACACCTTAGTAACTTGAAAGCTATCAATGGCACTATCAGTATCAGAGCTGCATGAATGACCCTCTAACAATGTCATTGTTGGTAACGACCAGTTGATTAGATTATAGAGTTTGACAATTCTTTCACCAAACTAAAAATCTACAATATGAATTGGCATACTTGTTAGGAAAGCATTTAGATACTTTACATAACCCCTAAGAACATGAATTAATTGAGGATGCTCAGTCATATTTGTGATTTATCACATCACATTAAAAAACCTTTGAGGAGAAATTATTTGTATAAATTTTAATTATTTTTATTTTTTAATTTTCATATATTCCTTGTAGAAGAGATAATACATATTGATCACTAAATATGATTACCTCTACCAATCAAAATTCAACATTTCATCTTCTTTTTATCACAATAATGTTTTACTTTCAAAGTCTCGCATCTTTTTATAAACAAGTTAAAATGAACGTACATTTTAAAAATGAACATAGAAAATATTTTTACAAAGTAAACAAGATCTTAACATAAAATAATTTTTATTTTCATGTGCAAAAAAAAGAGTAAACTTTACAAGCCTAGAACAGAAAAGCTAAACAATCATATATTAATTTTCTTTTGAAGGAAATCATATATTATTATCATCCCCTAAAAAATTCATATATTATTATTAATTTTTTTAAGCAATCATATATTTTTTTTTGACAAAAATAAAACGATATTCATTCATTCAAATCGATAGATTACATTAGATACAAACATCGTTAAAAGCGTAAATGATGAATCTGCGAACAAACTCACAACACCCAAGTTAATAGCATAAAACGATAAAATGCCTACAAATAAAATGGTAAAACCTAAGTCACCGAAATTCACATACTTCCGGATCTTTACGCCCAAATCATTGGTTGAATTTGTAATTGACTGATGCCGATCTTTCAATAGGAATAAACGAACACCGCAACGAGACGCGAAATCAAACGTCGCACAAGACGACGAACAAACAAAACGCCGCATTTAGACGACAAAATCACAAAAAAAAAAAACACAAAAAAAAAAAAAAAAAAAAAAGTAAAAACAAAA
>Ga0228710_1004509_pt1 | contig 22003 bp, 15 predicted proteins | sample MedpolnodulmetaG_FD_177995 | JGI IMG/M metagenome (GOLD analysis project Ga0228710, IMG submission 177995) | Root nodule microbial communities from Medicago polymorpha collected in Santa Monica, California, United States - pink nodules | ecosystem: Host-associated > Plants > Roots > Nodule...
ATACATATATATATATATATATATATATATATATATATATATATATATATATATAAATATGTCTGTTTTTTTTTTCCTTTATCGTTCAAGTTTCAAGATTGTCACAAACAACATGATCAACAACCGTGCTACTGATCTTGGGGAGAAAGACACCCTCACTCTCACTAAAGCATTATTGAAGGGTATCACAACACTAGATCAAGTCACAAACAACGTGATCAACAATCGTGCTACTGATGTTGGGGTGTTATCTTCAAGTTTCAAGATTGATCAAGGCACCCTCACTAATGCATTATTGAAGGGTACCGCAACACTAGACCAAGTCACAAACAACATGATCATTAACCGTGCTACTGATCTTGGGGAGTCATCTTCAAGTTTCAAGATTGATCAAGGCACAAAGAGAAAAAAGACATCACTGATGCATTATTGAAGGCTATCGCAACACTAGGCCAAGTCACATATAGCAATAACTGCTTCTTCTTGAATGCTATTGCTAAACTAGATGAAGCTACCGAGAAGGCAATAGTAGCTGCACATCTAGCATCACTAGCTGTCGAAAACGCAACATCAACGGTTCTTGAGTCGGGTGCCGCAATGGCAAATCGCGGGTGGTGGGTTAAGATCAAAGAAAAGGCATGGGAAAAATTGTATGATCTGGTTGCTTCAGTAGCTGTAGGCACATGACTTATAGTGGTAACAATTCTTTCTTTCTATATAGTGTTAAATCTCTTTTCGTTTTCATTGTTTCGGTGTTAATTTGTTTTTCTTGTTTATCATAAAACTTATTTATTTTTTTGTTGTTGTTTGCTGTAGTGGGTCAAGTATTGGCTGGAGAAGCAATGAGGCTTTCCTCAAATATGTTAACAAGTTGAAAGAAGATTAGCAATGGGAGCTTGGAGTTTGTAAAAGACTGAGTTGGTTCATAATAGCGTTGAATGTAGTTTTTGGATCCATTTTGGATCATGGACAAGCGTGTCTATGCTTATATTTGAAATTTTGCATGAATTGCATGTAACAAATACTCCCTTTTTGTTTTTAAAAACATGTTTTCTAGGTAGGATAAATCAATGTTTGTTCAAAGAAGATTGTTTGGTTGCGTGCTGATATTGTATTGGAGACCCTTATGAATATGGAGCTTCATCCCCCTGATTTGCTTATGTTTCTATTATGCATCGCAGAATCTCATTAAAGAGGAATGCTCATAGATTTTTTTTTATTAGGAAAAATCATGTTTGTTCAAAGATGTTCAATATTGTGATTATGAATGTGATGCTTATAGATCTTTTGACAAATGTAGAAAATATAATTAGAGAACATGGATTAAATGTGTGTTTCTGAACTTAAAGGTTAATTTTTTTTTTTAATAAACTTAAAACAACAAGAAAATTGTTGTTGACACATCTTGTTAGGTTGATAAACACATGTAAAATACAATAACACCCTTTGGCAGTTAAGTACCGAGGAAAATGGAACCGGCTGCAGTTACCGAAGAAAAACTCCGCAATTAACTACCGCCGGTTCCATTGGCAGTTAACTGCCGATGGGTCCTGAAGCCATAAAATGGCAGAACCAGTTAAGGTAGAACTTGTTACATGTGTTTTTACACATTGTAAACACATTGTTTCAATGGCAAATCATGAAGTTAATAAGCGAAAATTACCAACATAATTGAAATTGAAAATATGATACGAAAACGAACAATTGTCATAGAAATATGTCATCGAAATACAAACAAAGTAACAAATGTCATGAAAATACAACGGAACGAACAAATGTCATGAAAATATATACCAAGTCCTAAAAATCTATCCTAAACAGAAAATACTACTACTCCTGGTCCTGCTGATGTTGTTGTTGTCTCCTCCTCGGCCTCTGGCCTCGCCTCCTGGTCATGATTGACGCGATTTGCTCCCTAACATTTTGCAAGGCCGCATACAATTGTTGAGGGGTCATGCTCTTCAGGCTGTGTAGCCTTAGAAGCCTCTGAACCATCCCCCTCCGACCTCTTCCCCTCTTCGGTATATGTGCTTTTTTCCTCTCCTTCTCTTTCCAGTGGCTTTGGGTCATAGCACGCCTACCACCAATCATCTTAGATGGATCAATCGGGTCCTGACAAACATATCTACACAGAAAAGTAAAAAATTAACATCGTTTCCATAACCTAATCAAATACATCAAACCTAGACTAAACATAAACATTCACATTAAACCTAAACTAAACATAAACATAATTAAACACATTAAAAGTACAATGAACATCATTTCCATAACCTAAAATCATTCAATATAATTATCATTTCAATATAATTCTCATAACCTAAACTAACTAAATAATCAATGATCAATATACACTGTATCAAACTATAATTAACATCATTTCAATATAATTCTCATAACCTAAACTAACTAAATAATCAATAATCAATATACACTATATCAAACTATAATTAACATCATTTCCATAACCTAAACTAACTAAATAATCAATATAATTGTCATTGAGACATTTTATCAAACACTTTGTGTGCAAAGTATAAAACATATTCAAATTGTGTTCATTTGACACCATTCAAAACCACATTATACTTAAAAATCATTCAAACATCAATTACAACAACTACATTCATCTATAACATCTTAACAACACATGCAATCATCAAATTGTTAATTTTAAAATCAACCATAACCACATGCAAACTACTTTAATTTTTTTAAAAATTAAACCTAAACAAACTAACATTATGATTAAAATGATTGATACAACTTGTGATAATGTGTAGTTATTTGCTTGCAATTCGCGAAAATGGCTTTGGTGAGAATTGAAGAGTTTGAGAGAAGTTGGAAGAAAAATGAAACTGAAATGTGTTATGATGCTTCTGTTCCTGTATAAACACGCAACAGTTAACTGCCAACTGAACTGACGGTAGTTAACTGTCGAGGTTTTCTTCCGTAATTAACTACAGCTGGTTACATTTTCCTCAATATTTAACTGTCGAAGAATATTATGATATTTTACATGTGTTTCTCAACTTAACAAGAAGCGTCAACAACAATCTTCAAACAACAATTTTGCATGGTTTAATCTTGATGGTACGTCCTCAATTGATGATAACGTGGCAAGAGTCAAAAGAGTAAAATAAATTGCGACTTCTCATTGGAAATGAAGCTTTGAGTGGGGTCAGCGACAGCGACATCCCTCGTGGCGGTGCTGATACGATACAACCTTTTTTTTTTGTTGAGGAAAATACGATACAACCTTAACAACAAAACCAAATCCAATACATCAACAACCTTAGATTAGATTCATTTGTATGTGCGAGGAACCGTTTAAGCTGTCAATTTGTCACCAATTTATTATACCCATATGCTAAAAGAAGCTATAAACTAATTAATTAAAAAGAAAAAGGAATTCTTCTGAGAAAGGAAAAATACAGCAAGATAATTGCTTTTTGGGGTGGCACTTGAAATGTTGAATCTTTTTAGGGTTTATCAGTGCATCCTTGGTTTCATTCTTGTCATCTCCATCTTCATATCAGTTTTTCAAGGTACAATCTTTAATCTATTCTATTCACCGCTTCATAACACACTACAACTTTCGATTTTAATGTTTCTCATCATTAAGTTTTTGCTTTTTGCAGGTCGTTCATGACATACTTACTTAGGTTGCTGCTGTAGACTGTAGTAATAAGAGGTAATACATGATTATATTGTCAATTTTTATAATTATATGGTGGAAGATGATTATAATAATAGGACAAATTATCAGTTGTGTAATATCACCTTCTTTTTTGCATGTTGTGGATCAATTACCTTTCACTTTCCCTATTTATAATAATTTGCAGCACAGTTTAGAGTTCCACATTGGATGAGATTTGTTCTATGAAAAAGTGTTTATAAGACATTAGTCACCCCACAAGCTGGTTTTGTAGCTCAAATTTTAAGGTGGTATCAGAGTCCATCCAAGATTTTTTGGGTCATCTGCTATCAGTTCACGATCTTAATGTGCAGTCCTGAGCGTGAGAGTTGAGTTAGATCAAACCAAAATTCTAAACAAGTGAGAGTATATTAGCAGTCTCCGGCAGACATTTTTGATACATGTAGGATGTAGCCGACTTCACCTAGTGGGAAAAAGCTTCGGTTGTTGTAGACTTAGTAATAGTATGTTAGCTAGTTGTAACTTCGAGAGTATATTAACAAATGAAACGTTGTTGCATGCTAATATACTGCTTCTACATCCAAACCTTTATTCTCCTGTAGCTGCTTCTTTTCTGTTTCTAGTTAGCAAAAGTTGATTAGCCGCCTAATTAAATTTGTGCGGATACTTAACTCTTTGTTCAACATTTGCTTTCTTGTTTGAAATATATTTCAACTTTTATATTCTATTTGATTCTTAAATGTTTATGTAGAAAGAAAGATGGCAGCCGAGCTAGTCAATGCTGCAACAAGTGAGAAACTGTCTGAAATTGATTGGATGAAAAATATTGAAATCTCTGAATTAGTTGCTCGTGATCATAGGTAATCCCCCCCACAAAGTTTTTTTTTCTCTTACATATATATGCTGTTGTTTCTTTGTAGTTGATTATGAATGCCCCAAAAGTAAAACACTACAAAATTAAACTCAATCTTTTCATTTTTAATCCTTACCTTTTATACTTTTCTCATGGCACTTCATGTTATATTATCTTATTTTTTTTGGATTTGAATCATATCTATGCTCTTCACCTAACCCTACCACTACTACTACTACCTTTACCACTTGAACTATGTCTAATTGGCTAAGTGGGTATTTCTATAATATTGGAAGATAATCCTCATGAATGATAATTTTGTTTTCTTACTCCAATTAATTGCATTTTGCATATTTGTCATGCCAAATTGTGTATTTCTTTTTCATTTAAACTGCATTATTTTTGTTTGTCACTTTGGTCTATTTTTCATACGGAAAATTTAAATAGAAAGCATTTGGTTAGTTAGCAAACAACTCCTATTTGGTGCTAACTTAATTTGCACTTTAAAATTTGTTATTTGTGGTACTTGTTCAACACTGCGCCTAGGTTGATGCCAGAGCCTGGCAGGCCATTTACTTGATTACAAACTCAATAGTATATGCTAGAATATTCCAAGGCTCTGAGTGATGTTGTTGCTAATATCGTCATTTTGTTTTATTAATGTTCAGAAAAGCTAAAGATGTTGTCAAAGCTATAAAAAAAAGACTTGGTAACAAGAACCCCAATACTCAACTTTATGCTGTCATGGTGAGTACAATGATCTTATTATGTAGTCTATTCAAAAAAATTCATGTGAGTTTTCTCAAGGCCTGTTTGAGTTGACTTATTTGAGCTTATCTACTGGAATATCCACTTGTGAGACAGTTGGGAGGAATTTATTGGAAAGAACTTATGGCATGTCCATAAGCTGTTTTCAGTTTATTTTCATAAGCTCTTCAAGATCGCTTATATGAAAACAATTTATAGTTTTTATGAAAACAGTTTTGACTTTATTTTATCTTTTGTTATAGAGATAGCTTACACACAAGCATTTATATAATGGTGCTTATGCTATAGGTGCTTAATTAAGTTGTTTATCCAATTCCAAACAAAGCTGAAATCATTTTACTTGTACCCATAACAACTTATGTGAATACAGTTTCCTCTGCATATTTTTCATTGTACTTGAAACTGAGAAAATTGACCACGAGACTTTCTTTTCTTGAATTTTTTGCCTTGCTTGCGTTCCTGCACTGGTGTTCTACTAACTAATATTTCATCTGTTGATTTTGTAGTTGCTGGAAATGTTGATGAACAACATAGGAGATCATATTCATGAGCAGGTGGTTCATGCAGAAGTTATTCCTATTCTTGTGAAAATTGTAAAGAAAAAGGTGATTTTTTCTCCAGAGACTACAGTGCTACTGTTTGTTGCCAATGTTGATTTTTCCTTACTCTCCCTCTGATCTTTTTTTTTTTGCTTGCAGTCAGATTTGCCTGTCAGGGAGCGAATATTTCTCCTACTAGATGCAACACAAACATCTCTTGGTGGTGCTTCGGGAAAGTTTCCACAGTATTATAAGGCATATTATGACTTAGTGGTAGGTTGAGATTTTCTCTATGTTCCAATCTAGGCTGTTTGATACATACGGTTGTTTTTTACTACATGGCTCACAAATAGAAGAAGCTGATACAACATGCGTTGTTTTTGGCTTCATATCTGAACAACATAGTTGGTGCTAAGTGCTAATCGGATATGCTGAATTTGAGTAATGGTATCTGTGATGGTAAATGTGGGAAGATTGTGTAAGTGCTAATAAATGATACCTGGGTAGTTCTGTTGGCAGAAAATGGTTGTATTTTTGCTTAAAGCCTTTAAACGTTCTGCAAATATTATGGGAATCAGACATTGAGATTCTCTCAATTTGCTAGTAGAATATTTTTCAAACATGTTTTATACGATAATTATAGACGGCTATGACGTTTTTACTTCCGTTTGGTATATAATACCTTTCTCGGCCTTTTGGCTAAGATCAAGTGTAGTATCTGTTCTTATCAGTTTAACATCTGATATGTGGCCCAATGGTTCACACGATATTAAATTACTTTTTTGAGGGGGAGGCCACCTCAGTAGCTTGCTACTGGGCTTCTTATGTGTCGCCTATGCGTTGCACTATTGCATGGGCCTAGCACACCCCACCAAAAGAAAAAGTACGGAATTTTTTCTTTCTTACCCAATACTTTTTTTTAATGGCTTTCTTAGCCAATACTAATTTGTTATTTATTTGTCCAATGCCAATAGTAAATTGTGTTTTACTTTTTACAGAGTGCCGGGGTACAATTTCCTCAAAGAGCTCAAGTTGTCCAGTCAAACCATCTTAGTTCACAACCAAATAAGACTAATAATGTACCAAAAAGGGAGCCCTCCCTACTTAGACGTGAAGAGGTTGCTCAGAAAGCAGAACCCAACACTGTTCCTGAATCTAGGTGATTATTGCTTTTCAACTTTAGTAAAACTTGATGTAGACCGGGTCTTTCAAAAACCTTTGACTGGAAATAATATTTTCCTTCACTTAGTAACCTCATTGTTACAGTTTTTTTTATTAAAATGATCTTTAGAGTCCATTCTTTTACTGGATGCGTTGAAAAGGATATATTATGATAAGAATAATTATTTAGTCTGGGGATGGAAACCAGATACTGAGATTTATCCAAATACAATAGCTTTTAACTAATGAAATAAAATGAAGATTAGTTTGAAAATCTATCTTCAGTTTGAGACTTTTTCTCTGTTCATGTGTGTGCGCGTGTGTGTGTTTGTTTTAAATACAAAATCATGGATGATTCTTGATCTGTGGACCTCTTAATTGATCTAGTGGAAAGTATCATTATATGGATATTTGTTTTGTTGCCATTTTTCGTCATCTATGAACCTTTCTTATTCTGCAATTGTGTTTTGCAGCATTATCCAAAAGGCCAGTAATGTATTGGAAGTTCTAAAAGAAGTCCTTGATGCCGTTGATGGCAAACATCCTCAGGTGAGCCAAGAATCTGTCATAATATAACTAGAAATTAACACTTCAAGAATATGATTTGCATTTTCTATTGATTCATACTGAATACATTGATATGTCTACTGATGCTTCTCCATTCAAATAAAGTATTAGGTCTCAAATTTGTTTTGCTTCTGGTTTTGAATTGACAACAAGGAATGAGGTTGAGAGGCTAAAGATAGTGATAAAAACCGCGTTTTAACTTTTTTTAGTAAAAAGAATTAGCATCAAAATATCACAAACTTTTTCAAGATTGTACAGCTAAATAAAAATAACGAGGCATATGCTGTCAACTGGAAAGACTTTGACAAATGACTATGTTGCTCTTTAATACTTTTTGTCTTGTCTTGTGAAACAAAATCAATGTGATGTACTTATGAGACATGTAAATAATCCCATGCCAGTTTTTGCTAAAACTGTGAATTATTTTCCAGGGAGCAAGAGATGAATTCACCCTTGACCTTGTTGAGCAATGTTCATTTCAAAAGCAGAGGGTAATGCATCTTGTGATGGCTTCTAGGTAAGGCTGCTTTAAATTTCTCTTTACTGCCAAAAGCAAATACAGTTTCTTTCATTTCCAGACTTGAAATGATTCAGTGGATGGATTTTATTGTCTTTGCTTCTGGTCGTTTTCCATAAGATGTTGTGGTCGTTCCTGTGTTCATTAATAACTCGTGCATTAGAGTTTTGCCATTGTGCCGAGAAAACATTTGTTTTTTCCATGTCACTTGCTATTTCCTAAGATACAAGAAATAAGCTGAATCTTGGATGAAATTGTTATCTCCTTTTTAAATTAATAATATAAAAAAATTGATACACTTTTGTCTGTGCATTTGTGCTTGTGTGCATGCATTTATTATATGGTAAGTTTGTGCTTCAAATGCTTTTTCTTTGATTGTTTGTAGAGATGAGAGGATAGTTTCCCGAGCAATTGAAGTGAATGAGCAACTTCAGAAAGTTCTAGAGAGACATGATGACCTTCTTTCTAGCAAAGTTACAACAACTGTGAATCAATTTGATCATGAAGAAGCAGAGGAGCAAGAAGAACCTGAACAGTTATTCAGAAGGTGACTTTCTAGTTATTGAACACACTAAATTTATTCTCTTTTAAAGAAGGATTAAACTTGGTATCTGAGTATTCATTCATCTCTAAATGACAAACAATGCCTGATACTGGCAGATTACGCAAAGGAAAAGCTTGTGTAAGGCCTGAAGATGAAGAAACTAAACCTCAGTTCCCTCAGTTGAGTTTGCTTGAAGAGAGACTCAACCGTCCACTAATAAGACCACTCTCCTTGGAACCATCTCAAGAAGCTAATAATTGTCCTGTACCTGTTGTAGTTACTCCTCCAAGTACAAAACACAATGGGGAGCTTCCTCCTGTTGCAATTCCGCCGCCACCTTCGAAGCACGTCGAGAGAGAAAAATATTTTCAGCATAATAAGGACAGTGGCACTTTGGCTAGCCACATCAGAGGCCTCTCTTTACATAGTCGCAATGGCAGTAGTTCACAGAGTGGAAGCTTTGATTTTAGTGATTGATTTCTTAACAGAAGAATCTCCTTTTTAACTTCTTTTTTTATCCTAGGTTTTGCCTTTAAAACTTGGTGTTGGGAATTTAAGTTTTTAGGGGTTGGTTGGGGGTGTGAATTATACATATGCTTCAGCTGGTAAATGCATGTAATAAGGAGCTTTCTGGGATAATTGACCATGACTTGAGGTTTAGTATGTTCCAGATGCTATTGTGATAAGGCTTTTTCTTTTCTTTTTACAAGGAAGAAGGAACTATATTTTCTTATCTCCACTTAATTTTCCATAAACCACAAGTCACAACTAACCACAATTGCCAACATGAAATTTTTTCAATTTTTTTATTTATTTTTTATCTCAATCTAAATCTTCATCTTTCTCTCTCTAACAAATAACAAATATCCGTAGTTTGACAATATTTAAGATTTGATCACATATTTTTCTATCGATATCGATAGTCTTTTTTTTTGGTTACATCGATATTGATAGTCTTGTATGTTTTAAGTTATTTTTTGCATTTTCAATATTTTTGTGTGCAAGGTGTATGTGATTGAAAATTTGAAAAGAGAGTAGAGGTATTTTTGTCTAACAAGCATTTATGCTGAAGTTTAGGGGGGCAATACTAGAACGGTTTGGTGTGTATCCATAAACAGCAAAACACTCACGTCCAGAGCGTGACGCAAGTAATTTTTTAGCAGTTACCCAACAATTCAAATCCTCCCAGATATAGTTGTTAAACGACCATTAATGTGTTTTTAATTGATGATAATTTCTCTCATTGTTTTTTAATACACACACACATATATAATTTAGAATTTGACTTTCTTAACTCAACCTTAACAAAATCATTTTAGACTTTATCTCATCAAATACGAGACTAACATATTTATACCGAAAGACCAGTCATATAATATAATACAAGTCTGAATTATTAACCAAAAACAAAACCAAGTCTGAACCAGTACTCTTGTGTTGTTGACAAGCCGGGAAGCCAACAAAATGAGCAAGGATTTCTGCACCCTTTTCAAACTCTATCTCTCTTGTCAACAACATGGTACAATTGACAAAGTCTCTCATAACTCATAAGTTCACAAGGAACTTGTTATATCAATGACTGCTTTTTAAGCTACAACAGCTCATGAAGCCCAAATAAAAATGCTTTAGATACATACAAGAGGAAATCACTATACAATACTTTTCTCTTTCCATCCACAAATGCTGTGTCTAAACTAGATTTTAGAATTCCTTCTTAGTGCATGACTTCGATTATAAGCAGCATATGTGATGCTAATGGTATACATATACAGGCAAAACTAAATTCCATTGCCGTTGTGTGGAGGGTAGCGAAGGACTCATTCATGTTCACCTAAATAAGGGCAATATTCCCCACTGGTGCAAAAATCCCTCTCCAGTGGTGACTTCTAAAAACAACAGAAGCAACACAGCAATCATAGCTGCTCTTCCATTCCAAGTTTCAGCACTTTTTGTCCATCCCCATTCCCACACCAATATTGGTGGTGGCAACTCCCTACGTTGTGAGTCATATGCTGCCAATAACTCTTCTACACTGCCAAGGGGAACCAAAGACTGCCAAAAAACCAAAACTTTTTGTTAGATCACACAATGAAAGCATGCAATTACAAATACACTACCACGTGTCTATATGACTTGATTTATCTAAAAAATATGCTGATATGGAAGATGTCTACATGTGTGTATCCTTTTTTCGATGAACTCAGGGTTATCCTTATCCCCGGTCAAGAGTCGGAGACTAATCTCTCGAGGTATTGACAATGACACTTGACAACTTAGCAGATAACGTTTGAATAAAACATTTTCCTTCCAGAATACAAAAATAAAAATGAGAGTTGATTAGCGTACCTGTCGAGCTTCAAGGTTTGAAACGGCCATCGCACCAACATATGGGAGACTCTCAATTACAGCATCTGCCAAGTCTGAAATGAAAGTGGGTTCACATCCAAGAGCAGGAACACGGCCCCAATTTTCTATTCCAGATTCTAAAGCCAATTCTTTGTACTCAACATCAATTTCTTCTAGTGTTTCAATATGTTCACTGACAAAGCTGTGAGTGAATAAAGAAGTTAAACCAAATATTAGTGTCACTTAACCTAGTGCAGGTCAGAGAGGAATAAATAACAAATAAAAAACAAGGTTGATGTTACCTAATTGGTACGGCCAGCAAACTTTTTACTCCCTTTTTCCCAAGTTCAATTATTGTCTCATCTGTATAGGGTTTTAACCATTCCACAGGTCCAACTCTACTCTGTATAAGAATTATAATGAACTGTTAGAAATTTGGAAAAAGGCTGTGTCTAAAAGCAGTAGCCACATTTTTTTTGGTACAATTTTTTTTGTACTGTAGAGACAAGTCATCTTCACCACCTATTGACTTGATGATTAAATGTAGTCCTCGGCGAGAACGCTGTTGAGTAGTCTTTGCATGGTTCCTCGAGATCTATATCAAAGAGTATTATTTTTTGCAAAGAGCTTTCTTTATGCAACAAGTAATGCGCTGAATCATACAAACTGTTCAGAATATTATGGCCTTGTTGATAGGGAAATACCAAGTGCTACTTTGGTGAATACCATACTGGCAGCAGAACTAAGGTAAACATTATACCATAAGCTTGGATTTGCGCACTTTATGAATCAACATCATGCATTAATACTTCTAGAAACTGAGGGTCCCAAATTTCTAATAAAAAAGTACCTGATAAGCAAGTGTGTATGCATTGGTTATCTTTCTTTTCTCAAGCTCTTCCATGATTAAATCCACACATTCCTCCATCTCTGCTTTGTATGGATCACCAGCCTCTTCCACATACGCAACTGGAACCCCATGTGCGCTGAAGAATATCATGACCTGCAACAAAAATTAGTCACTAGGACTAACAACAAATATTTACAATGAAGTGACACCCAACCACCAACCTTAAGCTTATAAGGAGCTCGAGTTTCGGAAAAACTTTATGTATTCACATTGCCTTCTCAAATATTATTGGTGTTATACTTAGCTTTATGAACGTGATACTTAACACTTGATACACAATATTAATGTACGCCTAATGCGATAGTGTTATTTATTGTCAAACGTTGTTTCTGCTAAATAATTGAACACAATTGTAAATCGTACCAAACATAGATTCTTTTCAAAAATATCTCCCCATGCATTGCACAAATTCTCAATACTAATTTAGTGACACTTGAAGGCTTGTGATGTTAAATTTTCAAAGAGGAAACCTTTTCAAGATTCCCCACGATTTTGGGTGAAAGTTTGTGTTTTAAATGCCGAGTGGAACAGGGTTTAAAAGGTACATTTGGTTTAATTTGTGAATATTAGGAGTAGAAAATGGTGGATTTGAATATTTCAGGTGGAAAAAAGCTAATGAAAGGAGTTGGTTGTACCAATTGAAAAAATCGGGGGATTAAATTTCAGCAAAAAATTATTGGCGGGCTAAATCAGAATGACCATAATAGTAGGACCCTATAAAAGATAAACGAAGTTGCTGATTGTTTTAATTTTTTGTTTTTATAAAAAAAGTCATTTCACAATCTCCAATTGCCTAAGTTAATCAAACAGAATAAGTTACTCCTACAGTCATCATTCTATTATTCTAACCAGAAATATCTGATACTGACTATATACATTAAGCTATCAATATTTAAAGTAGAAGAATAGCATTGATAATATACAAATGTTTAGGAACAACACTTTTGTCGTTTAAATATAAAAATGAGGTAGTACCTTCTCTGGTAAGTCAAAACTTTTTAGCTCTTTTTCAATTAAATTTGCCATTGCCTTTATGTATCCTTCACGTTGGTACCACGAAGGTATTACCGTGTGCTGCATGTTGACTAGATATTCATCTTCTCTAAGGAACCAATAAATAATTCATAACCGAAAGTTAGATAATAAATTGGAGTATGATGATGTGATAACATAATATTTTATAGTAATCACCGGAATATGCTCTCCAAGAGACGCAAACTTGAACCACTGGTCGAAATTGAAAATTGTGGATAAAGTGGAAGCACAACCAGCTTTGTAATTCCATCCCTTTTAATCTACATGATTTCAAAGGAAAAACTGGTCATGATTGACATGAGTAAATCACAAATAGACAAATGACAGATAAATTCATGTAAAAATACTTTGACAAAAATTAGTCAACCCATGAGTTAGTTCCAAGGTTAAAGTTTACTCAAGAAGATAATTGGTTAAATCACGTATTTGCTAAATAACAGAGAACTTAAGAAATACAAAATTTACACATTCAAAATGGCAATAATTTTGACCAATCTAATACTATTATTACGATTGCAAACCATTTTTTTTCAAAAAAGTTCTTACTCCTTTAATGTTGTTTGCATAAATATGCTGAAAACTATACTATAAAATAAATTGACATATTTGGCCGATTACTTTTTCTAATTTTTAAAACAATGAAAAATGCATATTTTCTTATATTTATAAACAACTTAACAGAGAACATCAGATGTCATCCTCCTAAAACTTGTAAAAATACATCACTAAAAGTGGCACAATCTTATTTATTACTATCCAATTTGACATTGTAATCTAACATAAAGATGATCAATACCAGCTCAATAGCCTCTTCGGTGAATGGATGCCAGTAACGCATGCCAACATACACTTTTGCTGGGACATTCTTTTCAAATAGAGATTTTCTTAACTCTTCAGCCTGTATAGAGAATCATTATCAGCACTAGAGCAATACAGGGGAGAGAGAGAGAGAGAGAGAGTTAACAAAAGAAAGCACTTAATGCAGTGTACGTCACCGCATCATAGTATTAGAAAGAGTTTCAAACACAGTAGAAAAATTATAATGCAAGTCAATTGTAAAATCTCAATGGACTAGTGAGAACTTAAAAAAAATGGCTTAAACGGTTGGAAAAACAGCAATTATATGAGAGGATAACATTTTACATACTAAATTCAGTATCTGGTAAATTGAAAAAGTTTCCAAATGCCCTATCTAAGAGTTATCAGGAAGTGTCATGCCTGTGCATCGGTCATACGTCTAAGAGGGGATCCACCACCAATGGAAGCATAGCCTTCTTTGCTCTTTGGTGCTCTTAAAACAGATACAAATTGAGCCAGTGGCTTTTGAAGAAAACTAAATAACCTTGGCAATCGTATGATATCCTGCATAATTATACAGAAAATGTAACTAACGGTGATAATAAAAAACAAAAAACAATTTGATCATATCATATGAATATTGTGTGCTGAAGCTAGAGTATTACTGGATCGGCAAAAAGGTTAAACAAAAACGGCTGCACATCATCTAGAGTCTCTGGACCTCCAAGGTTCAACAATAACACTCCGATCTTATCATCGCCAATAAGAGGTGTATCAGAAACATCTTGAGTTGTTGAAGTTACTAAAGCTCCCACAGGTAAAAGGTGCCTGTTGAGTGATTGCTTGGAAACCAAGGGTTGTGCTTCAGACCATCCTGGAGTAAATTTGCCAACTATGCAAGTTTTCAACGGATTAGCGTTACTAGAAACCTCCGTGTAGCCTCCGGAGCATCGATGCAACTTTTGAGCGGTACAGATTGCCTGTGGCAATAGCCTATAAAAATAAAGAATATTAGTGCATTCTAAAACTCTAATAAAAGTTGGTACAAAAACAATCAAAATACAAGAAAAACACAATTTCATATGAGGAATATGATGATTCTACAGATCCTATCAACTAATCTACAAGAAATAATCTTGGTAAAATATTTGGTTACTAAAAATGTTAAAAACAAAAAATAACAATTGAAAAGGGAAGACTTACAGAGGAAGCTTGAAATTACGAGAAGCACAAGTGCGGCAAGAATGAGGACGAATATATGAGCAAGAAGAAGTTGAAGGGGCACGAATTGGAGAATTCATAGCTTGAAAAAACAGCACTTTAACCACTACCAGACTTGTCCTTCAATTACTGCACAAAATGCACATGTTTGAGCTATTAGTAACAAAATTGAAGCTAAAAAAACGAAACCCAGAAATTGATTTATGAAAAAGGAACAAACTTTACCTGATTCCCACAAATTGGGAAGATGGGTCACTAAAGAATGAAGAATTTTCTTTGTTTTAGGGTATTATTTTTATGCAGTGTTTAGTATAAAGTAATGGTAGAAATTACTATAAATAAATATCTTTAAAATAAATCTGAATATGAGTAGAGAGGAGAGAGGGACCCTTGAGGTTGAGAGTGACTGGTGAGACTGAAAAAAACACAGACCTCTTCTTCTATTTCTGTTTATCCATCTCATCTTCTCAACTAATTTTACTGCCCACTATTTTCCACTATTATCTTTCTTTCATTTTCATTTTTTGGACAAATATGTCACAATATTAAATGTTCCCTTTGACCCCTTTCCCTTGATGGCTACAACTTTTCTGTCCTACCCTTCAAGAAAAAAAATTCTGGCCTTATTTGTTTTTGCATTTTTGTAAATAGAAATGTAAAATAAATTCATGAATGAAATTTTATTTTTTGAATTATCCACTTTTTTTATTGACAAATTCTGAATTATCCACTTAGAGGTACCAACATGTAATTTTTAAAATTGGTAATGTGTGATTCATGAAATTGGACTTTTTTTTACACTAAATAATTTACATTTACATTGACCCTCAAGATTTTAGATTCCAAATCTCTTTATAAGTGGTTTTTAAGTCCTGATAATCCCTCCGTCCATATATTTAAACACTTATTTGACTTTATTTTTGTCCCTAAATGTAAACCTCTTTTCAAATTACTAGATACATTTATTATTTTTTTCCCTAAAGATACTCTTAATTAATACTATTAACTTGCCTTGAAATATGAAAAGTCAAATTTAATACACATACAAACAAAGGACAATTTCGTAATATTAATTTACAAAATAGACACATTAATTACACTAACGACTTTTCTTAAAAAATGTGGAGAAAAAAAAAAGGACTTAAATATAAGGACGGAGGGAGTATATTGTGACTTGAACTGAGTATCATCTCCTTACCTTAAATTTTTTCCATCAAAAATATTTATTTTGAGTCATTAATTTTAGTTAATATGTACTGGGATGAAATCTTTACTCCAATTCTCTGTATAAAAGAACTTACAAGTAAAATGTTTAAAATAAAATTGTGACTAGGTTTTGTAAATGTAAATTAGCAAAACACTCGTGCATACACACTCGGCGCACGACATTGATTAAGGTAGAAAATATAAAATCCATTGCTAAACAATTGTTGTATAATTCATATTTGGCATAATATGTGCGTAGAAAGGAGATTCAAAACTTGTGATTAGATGCATATATCCCTTCTCTTGGTTATTTTGCAAAAGACCAAAACGGTTTTGCTTAGAAGCATGAGATTAAGTGTTTTTTTGGAGTGTCTTAACATATGAATCTTTTCCTATGAATTGACACAGAAAAAATATGCTTACTACCATAATCATATTAATTTGATCTTCATAAGTTCATCCATCATAAGGAAATTATTATTACTTACTCTGATAAAGACCAAATGTTTGGCCCGTTGATTTGTAAAACATGGATAAACTGAATAGAACTTCAAATAAATTATTCTTTTCCCGTACTATTTTCGTTATATATGAACCTCTCTTATTCATATTGTTTTTTGCAGCATTAACCAAAAGGCTAGTAATGCATTGGAAGTTCTAAAAGAAATCCTTGATGCTGTTGAGGACATACATCCTTAGGTGAGCCAAGAATCTGTCATAATGAAACTAAAATTTCACACTCCAAGAATATGATTTGCATTTGATCTTTATTCATGGTATAGATACATCAATGTGTCTCGTGATGCATCTCCATTCAAACAAAGTTTTAGGTCTTAAATTTGTTTTGCTTTCGGGTTTGAATTGACAACAGGAAATGAGGTTGAGACTTGAGAGGCTAAAGATAGTGCAGTGATAAAAACTGCGTAGTAACAATTTTTTTTAGTAAAAGAGTTAACATGTGAATTTCTTCATGATTGCAAATTTCTTTATGATTGTACAGCAAAATAAAAATAATGAGACATGTGCTATCAACTGGAAGAAATTTGACAAATGACTATGACCATGTTCCACTTTTTACTGTAATGTACTTATGAAACATGTAGATAATCCTGTTCCACTTTTTTACTGAAACTGTGATATATTTTCTATGGAGCAAGAGATGAATTCACCCTTGACCTTATTGCGGGTGATGCATCTTATGATGAACTTAAGAAGGACTAAATTGATTCACGTATACAAAATCAGTGCAGCAAAAGGACATAAGAATGATTAAATTGATGAGTATTTTCTTCTACTTACCGTATCAGCTTATGCAGAGTAACCAATTAACTTAAGAAGGATTAAACTGAATAACGTATTATAAAATTTAGAGATAGTTTTACACATTCAAAAATTTCAGAAACTGACATGATATGTTCTTACAATTTCAGAGCCTAATTTGGTGATTTCCTCTCAAAAGTATGTACAGAATACACTACGATACTCTACCACTTGCTTATTTAACAATAATAGTATAAATTGAATCTAGTGGCTTTGTATGACTATGCACTTCACATGTCCTGTTTTAGGCCTACTCAACAGTCCACATGCAATGTAAATATATCTCAAGGACTCATCCCGAGCAGTTGACACTACTTCATTCTCTTAATTTTATATTTGGAAGTGAGAGATTATTCTCGGATAAGATACATAGAGCAATCGAAAAACAAATGGTTATTATGTGCAGGTTTATGATGAACTTCCCCTAAACTGAACAAGATACATAGAGCATTTTTAGCTTAACTATATTGACCATCACAGAAACAGGTAATTGAAAAATATTATCATACATGAACAATTTCAGAAGTCTTATAGCAGTTATAAATTATAGTACACATAAATAGGTGCTTTCTAGCATAAAAAATACTAATACTTTATAACAAGAATTACACTGCTTAACTGATTTGAAATTCTCCACTTGCATGAACCTCTTTGACCCTCTTGTCATACTCATCTTCTTCATCCTCCTCTTCCTCAACCTCTTCTTCCACTTCTTCCTCTTCTTCTTCTTCACCTTCCCATCCAAAACCTTTGACCGGCCTAGATACCGGAGGAGGTTCTCTTGCCTCTCCCACAATTTTCATTATCTCGTCCACACTTTGAATAGAAAAGCTTGGGTTGCCTCTCTGGTAATATGCAGCTTGAGCTGATTCGGTTAGCTCCCTTGGAAGATTCTTTAAAAACCATGGATGGTTCTTGATTTCCTTGAGAGAAATTCTCTGTAGACAGCGACGAAAATAATAAGTTCGGGTAGTTAGCTCGATAAACAACAATGGATCTATTAGGATTGACTTATTGGAAATCATCTGTTGGCATAAGAACTTGTGAGATTGCCTGGAAGAGCTTATGAAAGCAGCTTATGACATGTCCATAAACGGTTTTCAGCTTGTTTTCATAAGCTCTTCAAGATAGCTTATGAAAACAGTTTATAGCTTATAAGAAAGCAATTATCTTATTGTTATAATTGACTAGAGATGACACAATAACGTATCCATACTGTAACAATAGAAAAATAAATTAAATTATGTAAACATCATAACATACCCTTAATGGATTAGCAACAAATATACGAGATAGGAGGTGTTTGCAATCTTGAGATATGTGAACATAATCAGGGATTTTGTATTGAACAGCCATTATGCGCTGCAGAAGAAGATATGAAATGGTTATAGGATAAGGATGAGATAATAACATGAAATAATGTGAAAATCAGTGTTGCGTGAGAGGTTAACATACCTGAATTGTTTTCCTAAAATTTCTAGGGTCATCCTGATCCTCAAAGGGATATGCTCCAACCAGCATGACATAAAGGGTCACTCCACAGGACCACACATCAGCCAACTAAAACAATAATAGAATCATAAATGTATTGGTTCAGTAGATGTGTTTTAAAGACTTTTCCCAGATTGCATGATCAAATGAATATAGCTATAAAATTAGAGATAGCAAACATGTATTGAGGCAAACACACAAAGATGTAAGGAACTATGCAGAACCAATTCTGAAAAAGAGTACATACCTTGCCATCATACTCCCTCCTAGAAAGAACCTCTGGTGCTATATAAGCTGGAGTTCCAACAGTTGATTTAGGCCGGGAATGGAGCAAAGATGACTACACCAAAAACAAGAAACGCTCAAGAGATTTAGACACTAAACTAAATAATTGTCCAAACTTTAAAACTCAATATGATTCATTCCATACCTTGGAATAACCAAAGTCACAAATTTTCAAGCGAGGTGCAGGGCTTCCATCTAAAAGTGTATTTTCCAGCTTCAAATCTCTGTGGCATATTTGCTGCAAAAGAAAAGTAAAAACATAGGTTCTCACTTTGTGTATTTTTGAAGACAGAGTCCTATATAATTTTCCAAAAATTGAGCATGATTATACCATAGCATGACAGTAATGGACACCAGATATGAGCTGTTGAAAGAAATATCTAGCCTGGATAATCAAAGGAAAAAATAAATGAGAGATGAATACAACAACAATGAGTCAATGACTCTGAAACAAAAAATTCTGAAACCAAGTCAAGTCATTAACCTCGTCTTCGCTGAACCGGCCAGCATTACAGATCCTCTCAAAGAGTTCCCCTCCAGCTGCATACTCCATTACTATTGCTAAATGAGTAGGGGTCAAAACCACCTGACCAATCAAAACCCCATTGAAGTAACAGTTAACAACTCAGAACAATTAACAGTGTAATCAATACAAACTGATCCAACAGGTAAACAAATAAAGTCCTTACCTCCTTGAAGCGAATTATATTCGGGTGCCGAAGAGACCTGTGGTTGATAATCTCTCTAGCCACATTCTCATCAATCTGGAAATGAAATAGCAGAAAAAGTAAGAAAAAAAACTTATAATCCCAGATGTCAAAATAATAGTTTTTTTTTTTCTTTTTCTTCTTCCTTCTTTTCAACAAATAATAACTTTTAAAAATCAGGGGGAGTTTCATGTGTGAAAGCTATAGTTTATAATTGAATTTTTCTATCCCGTGTTCAATTTCTTCAATTTGCACAAATGCATGTCTTAAAACCTAATTTCCACTTTTCACCAATCAAAATTCCAACTTTATAAGTATTACCCGAAATACAAAACATGATGCTGATAAATCTCAAAAAAATGATGAACAAAAAACAGATAAAACAGACAAAAGTAAAAAACTTGAATTGAAAGAGAGAATAAACCTTTTGGCCACGTTCAATGTATTTCATAGCAACAAGCTCCTTGGTCTCCTTGTTCCTGAGAAGCCTAGCCACACCAAAATTGCCAGCACCCAAATCCTTAACAACCTCATACTTATCCATCATCAAATTTTCAACTCAGTTAACAGTTTTGGATGAAAAAGGTGCAAACTTGAAATTGAAACTGAAATGGGCATGCAAGTTTGATGTAAAGGGTATTGTAAAAGAGGTATCTTTCACTGAAAAACAGGTTCTTTCTCAGTATATATATAATATATTTTGGAAATAATAATGGAGAGAGAGATTTTATAGGATATTTTATTTATTTATTGTAAGAGAGATTTGATTTGTACTAGAGTGGGGAAGAGTGAGGAGGAGGAGAAGAAGGAGAGAGCACGTGCGAGTGTTGAAAGTAAACATTAAAAAACAACATGGGATGGTGTTAAGATCCAAAATCAATGACCATGGAGAAGACGAAGACAAAAATTTCAATTAAGTAATTAATTTAATTAAGTTTAATCATCGAGTTAATTAGAATCGGTTCTTTACTTTTTGGGTGGGATTTTTAGATGCAAAAACAATGAAATGGAATTGGATCTCTAACAGCGGCGTTGTTCAAGGGGTACACCTTTTTCTTCATTCCTCAATCAATCTCTCAATGTTGTTTTCATAAGCTATCTTCTTCTACTTTTTCTTTTTTTAATTATATTTTTTAAATTTAACTGTTTTTTTTCTCCTTACTCACCAACCACTCCACTATTTATTTTTAGATTTATTTTGAATAATCAGTCAATTATATATTTAAATTATTGAGTGAACCATCAAATTCGTTCCTGAATTTTCACGCGTCGGCCAATTCGTCCCTCAATTATGCGAAATATCAACTTAGTCCCTGAATTTGTCAGACGTCCATCAAAAAAGTCCCTCCGTCCAAGTGCTCCGTTCGCCATGCTGATCTGTCGCCCTGCATGCTGTGTTGTCTTATACGTGTGGCAAGAAGGAAGCCACGTGTTCAGGGACTAATTTGATTGAATTGGAAAAAATTGAGTTTTCACTTTTCAGTTGCTTTTCCCATTTTGCCCCTGCATTACCATACCTTCTTCTTCACATTTCCGAAACATCAAAAACGTCCTTGACTCTTCTCCTTCCCGCTAAAACTTTCTCCATTCTCACCCCTCCAAAATCCTCATCATCTTTGGCGATTCTCACGTTTTTGAAGTTTCTGTGTTCGGCTGTGATTAAAGGTAACGCCTTTCCTGTTGTTTATCAAGATTTTGAGGATGTTGGTCCCGAAAATGCTCCTAATGAAGTGCCAGAAAATGTTGTGCTTGGAAATGCTTCTAACTTTGTGTCAGATAATGTTGTGTCTGAAAATGCATAAGCTGCAGGAAATGTTGTTGCAAATGCTGGACAGGTATGACTCTTAATTTTTAAGGATCGTTTCGGCAATTAGTATATTAATTGAAGGACTGATATGATTGATTATGTTATGATTTTAGGGACTAATTTGATTGAATTTGCAATTTCAGGGTGTTGCACCAAGGAGGTATGGCCTTAGAGGACTGGTTCTTTCAGCTGATAGGTCGAAGCAAACACCAATGAGGGGTCCTGCACCAGCTCATCCAACTCCTGCTGGCATAATTAGGGTTCCATATC
>Ga0228710_1004510_pt1 | contig 22002 bp, 9 predicted proteins | sample MedpolnodulmetaG_FD_177995 | JGI IMG/M metagenome (GOLD analysis project Ga0228710, IMG submission 177995) | Root nodule microbial communities from Medicago polymorpha collected in Santa Monica, California, United States - pink nodules | ecosystem: Host-associated > Plants > Roots > Nodule...
AATTGAGTGAAAATTGATGTTATTTGTTCTATTGATTGTGATGAAAACACAACAAAATTGCCCAAAAAACACAAGGTTTAAAACAATATTGAAGTTGAGTGCACAAAAGAAACTAACTGCTAAATAAGTGCATCCTTTATATATGGCTACTTGTTTTACCGTAAATATATACCGGAAGTTTAAAAAATCAATTTTAAAATTGTGCCTCCGAAATATATCTACCGAAAGTGTTAAAAATGCTTTCGAAAAACTGCATCCGGTATGTACATACCGGAGGAGTAAAATATGGAATATGAAAATGAACTATCGGATTTTATGTACCGGAGGATCCAATTTTTAAATATAGAGGTTAATTTTGTATTTTTAGGGGGCCTAAAAAGATATTGGGGGGGCCTAAAAAGCAATCTTCAAAATATTTTAGGCCTGCATGTCAATGGAGTTGGGGCCCAAATTATCAAGGCCCCATAAATTGACAGCTCTAGTCACTAGATACACAATCTCTACCACCAACTTGCCTACTCATTAGCTCAAATGAAGGCCTTTGCTTGATTCCTGCATCATCTGCCAAGTCAGTCTCATGTGGTTGAATTTCAGATAATTTTCATTGAGATGCAAGCATGTGAGTTGTCTCAGGAAGGTGCAGTTGATGATCATGCTCATCAAACAAATCATGAATTTGATACTTCCCAATATCTTTTATGTATTTGATTCCCATCTTTACAGGGTATCCAATCCTTGTTTCAAGCCGATGATTTGTTGTTAAGCGGTCTCTTTTATCTGGTTTACGAAAACCTTCTTTACTACACACAAATCTTCCAAACAAAACCATTCCATCTGTGCTTTTGTTCAAGTATTTTGTTTGAACATTAAATCCAATTTTTCCACCATAATCATTCCAAAAATCCCTTGCCTCTTCCCAAGTATTATATTGTTTTCCTAGTCGAGGTTTCCACTCAAATTCATTATCCATGGAGATGGCTTGTGGTGCAACAACATAATCAATTGGCAACCTAATTGATTGAAATAAAAAGAACTACTTAAGATATATACTATAATAAGACAAGAGTATAAAGCTACTGCAACTTAAATAATATGAAATGACAGTAACCTAAGTTTACTATCACCATTTTCATTCCACATAAACTAATTTCGAATCGATTTTTAACTGTTACCTTAAGACAACAGAGACAATGAATTTGAGAAAATGGCAGAGACGATGAATGAATGTCACAGTAGGGAGAGACAACGTCGAATACTTGTGCGCAGACAACGACAACGGTGACGGTGATGGCAGTCAAGGAACACAGCGGTGGTAATCAATGGAGCACGGTGACGGCGTCGTCAACCAAAGTGCACACAACAACACTAAAAATAGTAGCATGTGACGGTGTCAACTAATAGCACACCACGACGACGTCAATATTGATGATGTTTAGTGTTCACTAAGTATGTGTTGCTATGGAAGAAGATGGAGCGGTTTTTATTATTTACAGGAAGCCAGAACGTGAAAAGAGAGGGAAATGAAAATGACTCATTAAAATAAACTAAGAGCTAAGATTAATTAGGTTGTCATTAAAAGGAATGGACGGTTAAGATTTTTTCAATGGAGAAAACAGGAGGAAATTTCCACTGGAGTGGATCCTCATGATTTGTATCATTAACCGTGTCCATTATTAACCACTAAAATATGGTTTTTTTTAGATTACCCACTCTTAATTAAGGGGTAATTTACCCCTCACGATATCAACCAATCAAAATTTAATATGCATAGAAAACGTTAAATGTCAAATAAATGAGTCAATTTTTTCTAAAAAAAAAGAGAGTCAATTTTAATCTTAAGGTAAATTTTAATTAAGAGGGTAACGTAGACCTCGTCCATTAAATAATGTATAGTTTTTTTTAAGTAGTTCAACTCTTTTTGCATTAATTATTAAAAAAAAAAAACTCTTTTTGCATTAATTGTTCATTAGCACATTTTTTACTTTAGTACTGTATTTTTATTTTTTCTAAGAATAGTTCAGATTTCCAAAGCACCTTCTTCACAGATAGCCCTCGCTGCAAGAGGAGACATTTTCTTTATAATAAAGCTACTGCCTAATGTTATTATTATTAAATCTCAGAAGAAACTTGCTTGCTCGAGTGCCTTTACATATTTGATCTTCACGTTTCTTTTTTTGATCTTCACGTTTCTATTTCAATTGATGATATTAATTTGTTTCGAGATTTTTTTTTTTATATATAATTTGATTCGATAGATTAAAAATTAGAATATTACACATCTTACATCTACTATATTATAAAGCATATGTATATATAAATAGATTAATTTTGATGTATTTTCTGTGTAAATTTTGTACATTATCATCTAATCATAAATCATCATTTGTATGAATTTTAGTTAGATACAAAGGGAGTAATATTTTAAATCATTATTTATGTGTGGATTGATTTTTTTTATTATAATTTTAGACAAGAGTAATATTTTAATATTATTTTTAGAGTCTTTTATGAAAATTCTCATTTAAATAATATATTTTTATTTAAATTTTAATATGCATCAATGAAAAAAAATAAATTACATATGATATATTTATATTCTTAGTTGATCTAATGAGAGGAGCAAGTGATATCTAGTGATATATTTGTATCCAAGTGAAAAATGTTGGAGGGTAGTTTTCATCATGACTACATAACCTTTGTGTCTGACGTGTACAAAAATGAGAGTATATATAGGGAGAAAGTCTAACTTGGTCACAAACACAAATAAAATATGTTTAGGCACACTCTCTTGAATAAGAAAAAGAAAAGTTTAAAGATAAAAGTGAAATGATGTGACTAGTTTATTTTTCTTTTTAACTTTTTTCATTTGTGTGTATGTGTCCATATACTTTTAATTTGGGGTTGTGACTATGCAAGAGTTTCTCATATATAGGTCATTTATAACACAAGGTTTAAAGTAATTCACGACTCTGAGTTATTATCCCCAGTATGATGTTTGCTAATCTTTCATGGTCCAATCATGTGAAGACTAAAGAAAGATCGTCAAAATGGTACTTGCATTAGGGTCAAAATGGACGTTGTGAAAAAGTGACAAGAGAATGTAGGTTGTGTCAACTGATCGATCATTCTAACAAAAATTATTCTCATGTTAGTCACCACCGGTAGTTAAATTTTTTACTATTGTATTTTATTTTGACTGGGCTATCAATAAATATTATTAACTTTTGACTTCTCTGTTTATTATTAAATCGTCCTTGTAAGTTCGCATATTTTTTATTTACATTCCTGTATATTTTTTTGTTCTAAAACAAATCATTAAGTTATAAATGTTTTGCTTTTGATCTCTGCCTTCATCATCTATTACAAAAACATTTATGTGTCTAACGGCGTGACGTGGCAAGTGAGGCTTATGTGTCGTAAGTGAGAAGGTTATAGGGACAAAATCCAAAAATGAAAATTTACAGAGGGACAAAATTCAAAAACACGAATTAACCTTGTTTTCCTTTCTTCATTTTCTGCCTTCCTCTTCTTCATTCATCTCCAATCTTACCTTCATCAACATTCATCAATCTTTATAATAACCATAAAACATAAATTAAACATTCAAACTCTTTAATCAAAATCTCATTTTTCCAATTCCATCAAAATCTTCTTCTTCACTAGATTCAATTTATTCCCAATTTCAAATTCAAATCATACTCAAACCCTAAAATCTCCATATCTACCCCCAAACCGCATCCCCTTTCTTTATATAAAAGACTTGAATTAATTAAACCCAACAAACAATAGAGGTTCATATTAAAACACTAATCAATAAGTGTTTAGTTACTCATGGTAACCAGAGACAAATTACAAAAGAAATAAATATACTCTAATAACAAAGGTTGATGAGAGAGACTCCTCCGTGATACTCCTAGCGTTTGCCTTCCTTTTGAACCACCAAGTTATCAATGAATATTTCTGAATGAGAGCTCTTGTATTTATAAGCAAGTTTTCAGCTTGGTTTGGGTTGAAAGACTTGGTTTTTTCCTCAAACCTGTAGAGAAAAATCAGCAAAAAGTTGTTTTTTCACGCAGTGGGGCACATGGTCAGTGTAAAATTCATGCTCGGGGCACACAGGGCATGCACGGGGGCGCATGGCACTGTACCTAGGTATGGAAAATGCAATTTTTCACTTTTTTTCAGTGTTTTCTTATTCGACTTGTTCTTGGGACTTGAGAAAGACTTTTCTTACTTAGTAATGTCTTCAAACCCTTACAGAATGATAATCTTCATCCATGTTATCCAAACTTCATGAGTTGTCTTGTTTGGCGAATTACGTTATTTATCAATAAAAGACTCCAATCACCTATAAAATTGTCTACTTTAGGGAAGAAACAAAATTACATGACTTAATTGAAAACAATACAAAACATCTCTTAAACCATGGGAAACTTCTCTAAAACTTATCTATAGTTACACAATTGTCTACTAAACTGACTGAAAAACATATTAAAAATAACGTAAAATGATTTGTCATCAATCACTTTACGAGTATCATCATGAGCTAAGTAAAAAGAGTGGCTGATCAGCTGCTTCTTCATCCGTGATAATGTATTTCTTGAAGATGTATACATTTCAAATGGTTTGTTTATATGCTCATATTGAACCATGGTGCATAGTAGAAAAGACATGATCATGAAAGTGCGATGAGAGAAAGTAATAGGGTTAATATGTATTTACCCCCGCTGTAATTTGGGCGAGTTCCGGTTTACCCCCTGTAAAAAAAAAAGTTTAGATTCCAACCCTGTAAAATAAGATTCTTTGATTTTAGCCCCTGAACCATGTGACTGTGCAGAATTGCTGACGTGGCGAGTTGAGTGGCATGTTGATTGTGCATATCTGATTATGTGGCATGCTGACTGTATAATTAATTTTGTTTTTCATTTTTTAAAAAAAATTAAAAAATTTGTAAGTTAAAAAAAATCAGGATTTTTTTTTATTACGAAAAATAATTTTCAAAATTTTTTAATATTTTGAAATATACATTTTTCAAAAATTCCAAAATTTATAATTTACGAAAAATATATATTTAAAAAAATTTAATTTTCCATAAATTTTTTAAATTATTTTCGAAAATTTTGAAATACATATTTCAAAAATTTTATTTCGAAAAAAAAGTTCAAACTATTTTCGAAAATTTGGAAATATATTTTTTTCGAATTTAAAACAGATTTTTTTTTTCGAAAAAGAAGTTTTTTAAATTTTCTCAACAAAAAAAAAATCTGAAAAATATTTTTATTTTTAAAAATCTGGATACAAATTTACTTAAAAACTTAGGAAAATTCAGATTTTTTTTCGAAAATTTTATTTCAAATTTTTTTTTACTACGTGTTACAGATTTGAGAATATTTAAAAGTTGAGGATAAACAAAATCTGGAATTTTTTTTAATATTTAAATTTATTCTTATCTATTTGTTACATGTGTTATTTGTATTGAAAATTGAGGGCATTTTTGAAAAGAAATAGTCTGTCCAAAAAAGCTGAAAGGGGTTGTTTTCTTTATATATATATTTCTCAAAAAATTATATATAAAATAAAAAAATTTCTAAACTTACTGTATTTTGAAACTTTTGAAAAAAATTTAAAAAAATCCAAATTAAATTAAAATTTTAAAAATATTCGAAAAAAAATAATATAAGCTAATTTTTTTAATGTTTTGGTAAAAAAATATTAATTTTTTTCAGAATTTTTTAATCCAAATTTTTTCGTTTTTTTTCTTCTTATTTTTTAATTTTTTAAAAATTAAAATTAAAATAATTACACAGTGGCGTGCCACGTCAGTGTCCATTACACACGTGTCAGGTTTTAAAAAAAATAAAAATAAAAATAATTGCACAGTGGCGTGCCACGTCAGTGTCTGGATGGGGTCAGGGGTGTTTTGTGGAGAAATCTTCATAGTACAAGGGTGTTTTGTGGAGAATCTTCATATTATAGGGTTGGAATCTAAACTTTTTTATTACAGGGGGTAAACTAGAACTCGCCCAAATTACAGGGGATAAAGACATATTAACCCAAAGTAATATGAGATAAATGTCAAAATGGGTAGAAAGGGGTGCATCTATTTATAAAAGTGTAGATAATATATTTCAATTTTTTAATTTTTATTTACCTTTTAATAAATAAAAAGTTAAAAACCAAAGAAAAAAAGGGCTTGGGCCAGTGTACTCATTTTAAATGGAGACACACCCCTATAAAACTAAAATAAAAAATGAAAAAAAAAAATATTGGGGTAGACAAATAAAAATAAAATAAAAAAATTGGGGTAGGCCAATATTTTTGTGCCAATGTCACCAACTCACGCATGAGACATGAAGGAAAGAAACTCCAGAGAGAGTGTGATGACAATCAAAGCTGTATTCCTTCACATGCAAATGAATTCTACAACTGATTACATCTTTTAACAAATAAATTTTACATTTCAAAAATTACCATATGTATCATCCAATAAAACTGGTCATCCCCTATTCAGTTTTCTTTTTAACAAATGACATATATTAACATTCATTCAATCTTTCTAAGATTTGATAAACTTGATAGAAATAAAAGAAATCCATGCCACATGATGAACTACAGTTCAAATATTTCAAAATTAAGTACAACTAAAGCCAAAGCTGAAGGTAACTTCACATCACCCATTTGATGGAAAGGAAAGTGTTACTTAGTTCAAGTTATATATTACTACTACCACTACTCAAAACAAGAGCTTCCAAACAGGTACATTAAGTGTCACTTTTGGTAATATGAACATTAAAAACCAAATCTTTCTTGTTTATAAGTTCAAAGACACAAACATCTCCTGGTTGCAGACCACTTTCTCTTACAAACAAGGACCAACCGGCCGAGAGCCGTCGAACATTTCTAGCCTCGCAAAAAGGGAGCAATTTCAGATTCCATGATCTTTTCCCAATCTGCAACATGACATACTTTTCTTTGTTCTCAATAACCCCGTTTAAAGTTGGAACACACTGCATAGTACAATGTTATCATCATTATAATAATCACAACATTATTATATATGTCATACATATAGCATTGCTTGAATTAATGTCAATGCTGTGTTTAATCTTACCACCCGATTTTCTACCAGGTGAGTAGGGTTTATGAGAATTGTGAAAAAAGGATTGCTTGAGATGAATTTTAAAGCTATTTCCTGAGCTCTAGCTCCCTTTGGCCAATTCCATGATGTAGTTCTTTCACTAGTCTTCATAACCTCAGCTGCATATATTTGTGTGGAATGTAAAACAAAGAAGAAATTATTGGAGGAGCATGTTGAAATTTTGAATATTCATGATGCTTGACGTTTTCAGGTTATTTTATTAAATATCATCTTTTGTACTATATCCCTATTATATTTTTTTTGAGGGAATATCCCTAACTTATTATAAGTCGTTTTGATAATTTCACACAAAATAAGAAATGTATTTAATTTATATAAAGAGAAATTATGAATAAATTTACAAAATTATCCTTCATTAATGATTCTGAAAAGAGAAATTAAAAGAATTGAAAGAGAGAATAACACCTAATAAAGGGTATGATAGGAAAAGAAATAAAATAAAATGCTTCATATGTATTGTAAAGTGATTTATAATTTTTCAGAAATATTTTTTTTCCCAAAGTAACATAATAAAATACAAAGAGGGAGTAACAAATAAACATTATGTAATACCATCAGATTGAATGCTTGTTTTACTTTTTTAGGTGAAGCAAATGGCAGCTTTGCACCAGTAACATGTTGGGATTGCGCCACAGGTTCAATCCAAAGGACCTTTGCACATGTTAAACTGTCATATGGGAAAGTTATCCAAGACAAGCTTCTCACAGATGAGGAAATAAAGAAGTTTTGAGATAATCTTATTGATCAAGAACAGTCCCCAACTTTTTATAGTAGAGGTTTCCATAATTGGAAGCTGATAAACTTTTCATCTATCTACCCAGTGTGGTAAAAATATGGATACATGGCATTTAATTTTTTGGTATAGCTCACATTATAATTTGCAAATTTGCAATCACAACATTTATTTCAATAATCATAAAAATAAAAAATCTCTTTTCACCATTTTTTACTAATGAGTATGTCTAAATGAAAAGGATTTGAAATTGTGTTTGACCAAGCTTAGCTCATCCATACATACCTCTTACTTTCTTATGTGGTCGAGGAGAAAATAATGGCGACCTTTTTCTAGTACTCTTCTGATTTGGCCATTCATCTAAAATCTCAAGTGATTCATCATCACTATGACCAACATTGTCATTTTCATCATCAGTGTCACATGAAATATCATAGTCTATTTCTACTGCATTCTGGCCAAGTATTACTACATCAAACTTGGAAGTTCCTTTATATTCAAACACCACCAAACAGCCATGTCCAAGAGAGTAATTTTCAGTAAAATATTTCCAACCCTTTTCAAACCAAATCTCACCATTGATTTTTTTCCAATAAACTTTCCATTTAGTGCCATCAGGGGGCTTGATCAACACTGGATTTGATAGATTATCTCCATGTTTCCTTGTAAACTCATTTGGTATTTTCTGTAAAAATTTAAATACCCAAGTTGGTCAATAAGCCAACGGTGGTAAATTTCCTTCTAGAAATAAAAGACTTATGCGTGAAATATAAATAGAACTCTAAATATTTTTATTTTTTTGAAAAACTTCTAATACAAATACTCTAAACACAAAATGTGTGAAATGTAAATATAACTTTAAATAGTAGAAATCGGAATGCATCATGCTTACAAGTCTTTGAAGATTAGATTGGAGGATGATCTTAAAAAAATGGATGGGAAATGTAGCATTTCTCCTCCTAGCCATGGATGATGGAGTTTGAAGTGGAGATAAGAGATGTTTGATTGTTGTAATGAAGTTAATGAGCATGAAGCTAGCAAGCAAAACTCTTTCATTTATTAGTAACTGTTGTAATTAAATAAACTAGTATCTGCCCAATTGAGCTGTTAGAAATTGTATGGTTCATGTGTAACCTATTTGCTATTGTCATTAAAGAATTTGTTTAAGTAGTTCAACTCCTTTTGCATTAATTGATCCCAAAACACATTTTTCTTCTCTTTCAAATCAGATAGTTTTCTCATATCACACTGCTCTTCTGCACTCAATCTCTCACTGCAACAATGTAACAGTGATTGAATTAACTGCCACTTTGTTGGTTTTAAGTTACAGTACTGTTACGTACGTATGCTGTGTCTTTTGGACAGATTCATTTTGTTGCAGACATAAATAACATTTTATAAGAAAATGAAGAAGAAGAAAAAAAGGAAAAAAAATTGGATTAATCAAACTCATAACCTACAGTTCCTCAAAGTAATCATATTCTAGTGGTCTTTTGAACCCTAAAATATATAATTCCTTTCTTAAATTTTCTTTTTTAAAAACATAAAATAAAACTTACAATAAAAAGAAGTATTCATAAAGTATAAAGAGTATAATTTTTTTTTACAATTATCGATTCCAAGTTCACAAATCTTCATTCGCCTTTCAATAAAATTTGTTTCTTAGATTCATTAGACAATAAATTAATTTTATGAGTAAATAAAGATATTTCTTTCAAAATATAGTTGAATGTAGATAGACTTTTGAAACGGCATAAAATTTGATGTATTCCATTTCAAATTTGGATTAAAACATGAATTATCTTTTTCAAATTAAAATTTAATTATTAGAAAATTAAAAATTAACTTAAATTACAACAGATTACATTAAAATAAAATTGTAATTAATAAAAAAATTATATAAAATTGTTAATTAAGAAAGTAGATATATGTGTGCATAATTTTTTTTCGCTATACATACTATCAAATTAGATTCATGAGTCTCAAACTAACATGATATCTACCTTATTCAGAATGATTGGAGCAATATGACTTTGGGTTTATTAATATACATATATAATCAAGTAAAATATCATTAGTTGATCTCATACTCAAGCTAACCTAGATATCGAAACATGTCAAACCAAAAGCCAATTTTAATTAATATTCGAATTGATTTATCTACCCAGTCACATTAGATCAGAAGTCAATAGAATCTCATATTAATATGGATATCGTATTATCCGAAATGTGAGCTTATCAATCTAATACTCAATTGACATGTATAGCATTACATATAGATTATAAGTCAAATACTTCATTATATTAATTCAAATTGAAAGTCAATATGAGACTTGGATTAACATGAACAGCTTATAAAGAAAACTATGCGGAGTGTTTGATGATCATAGGAAGGCTACACATGATGTCAGCACAAGAAGAGCATGCTGAGGAAAAACATTTTCCATACTCGTTGCACCGCTACATAAAAAGTTTGTGATGTTATTATGGACAGCGGTAGTTGTGAAAATGTGGCACCAAACTGCGGGTAGAGAAATTGGACCTATCTACACAAAGTCATCATCATCCTTACAAACTACAATGGCTCAACAAATGTAGTGAAGGGAAAGTATTGAAACGTTTCCTTGGTGTGATGTTGTTCCAATGGATGCATGTTACCTTCTCCTTCTGAGACCTTTGCAATATGATCATTGCGACCATTGTGACTATTACACCAACACCTACTCCTTTGTTAAATATGAAGCAAAAATCAAGTTACCTCCATTGCCATTATGGGGACTTGATAAAATCGAGAAGAAGACAAAGTCATTAGTGTCTATAATCACTAATACTTGGTTCAAAGAAGTTGTGGATGAATTCCATAGTGTGACTTTATTCTAATGTGCGAAGTAAAAGCTGAAATGACCTTTCTGGTATCAATTGAACAAATCATCGTTGAATTTCAAGATATTGTACTAAAATACGTTCCACATTGATTTTCATCGATACAAGACATCCAACATGCTAGTGGTGATTGTATTACTGGAGTTGACATTCTCAACATACCAGCTTACGTAATGTGTCCCCAAGAGCATGCTGAAATCACACGTCAAGTTGAAGAATCTTTGAAGAAATTATTAATATTGGAAAGTGTTAGCTCAAGTATTGTCCTTGAATTTTAGTACCCAAGAAGGGTGGAAGATGGAGAATGTGTGTCGATAGTCGAGTTGTCAACAAGATTACCATCAAGTGTCAATTTCCAATTCCTAGACTTGATGATTTATTAGATTAGTTGCATGGTGCCACCATCTTTTCAAATACTAACCTTCGTAGTGGATACCATCAAATGATCAAATCAAAGTTAGGCCAGGAGATAAATTGAAGAGTGCATTTAAAACCAGAGATGGATTATATGGATTGATTATGATGCCCATTGGATTATCTAACTCTCCTAGTACAGTCATCTGTCTGATGAATAAAATACTTCAATCATTCATTGATAAATTTGTAGTCTTCTGTTTTGACAATATTTTGATTTGCAGTTGTTTCAAAGAGGATCACTTAAAAGAAACTTCAACAAGTGCTACAACATTACACCGATTTGGTCCTTTACAAGTTAACAAATTTTAATTTTGCTTCTTTCATAAAGAAAATGGAAAGAAAGAATAAGCGATATTCAAATTACTAACTTTTTTTAAAAAAAATAAAAAATAAAAAATTGGGAGGCAAACTGTCACCAAAATGTTGTAAGGATCTAAATGTCTCTTATTTTAATATAAAATATGGGTTGCCTATGACATGACAATTAGACGGCCACATAAGTCAGTCATAGTTTAGAAATAGGAAAAAATCTAGGGAGAAAAGATATTGACATAATGACTAACATGACTCTTATTGTTCATGTACATTTTTGTGAAAAGACAAGTTCAAGCTCTTAGTTATAAAGTTGAGGTTGAGGTTGACAAGCTCAAGCTCAGCATACAAAAGAATGGGAAAATGACAATTTTGCAATTTCTATCAAACAACAAGGGTGTCTATACAAGAATGAATAGATGCAAGAGATTGGAGAATGAAGGTTGGTTATAAATAGAAGTTTTCTCTCAACAAAGAAAGCATGAATTTTAAAAACAATCACAAGCCTACAACCAAGTGAAAAATTTATCAATCAATCTTAATATCAAATACTCTTACAGTTCTCAATTATATTTTCGGATCATCTTCTTAAGAGTATATTGAAATACAATCTCTCATCCTCTTGGTAGCTTGAAAGTTGTAATTAGATCCAAACATCAAATCTCTTTTTGATTATAAATCCTCAAGTCTGTAAAACTTGAGTGATATTGTAAGCTTGCTGAAGCTAATAACATCAGTGGTGTAAGATTGGTGAGGTCAAAAAAATACATAGTTGATTGTATATCCTCAAACTCTTCAAAAGTACGAGTCATAATGTAAGCCTGGAGACCTCTTCAAAAATACATAGTTAAAAATGTTTTCAAAAAGGGACATATATTAATGGATCATCGAACCAATTTTGTGAATCTATTTAAAACACCTCACCACTAAACTAGAAGCATGAGCGTGCCATTTGTTGGTACAAAATAACACACAAGTTAGTGAACTATAAACCATTTTTTATGTCAAACTGACAAATTATAATTTGTAAGTTGTTTGAAAAATCATGAAAGATATGAAATTTTATGTATCTATTAAAATAATAGGTTTTTTGATTGAATAAAAAATAAAAAAAATATCTAAAATTTGTAGTTTAAGTAAGTACTAAAATAAACTCTAGGGGTTCATTCTGATGGTAAAAAAACATTTGATGGTAAAACACACTTATTTTGTATTGAAGATTTTAGGTTTGAATCTTCTAATGTCTTTAAAGTAAGTACTTTTGAACCATAAGGTTTTGTATTATAAAGAAAGTAAACAGAAAACTAATTAAGAAAAAAACTTACTACAATAAAACTATGTATCTTCTATATATAATTTATATATCATTTATACATTATAATAATTATTAGAAATGGGGGATGGATGGATAAATGATTGTCTTGGAATTTATATTGAGAAAGATTCGTTCGACAATATTGAACATGAGGCTATTATTTAATGATTTCTGAACATGAAACGCATGTATGACAATTGAAGAGTATGTATGTAATCTTTTGAGTACAATGTAAATGGAGTAATGTAATTTTCTAAAATGTATATAATTTTTATTTTATGAATTAAAGTTCAAAAGTTTGAACCCTGTAACCTAGGGTCTTGGCAACGCCATTGCATATATATCATAATTAAGTAATACTAAAACCAAAGTTTGAGGTTACTTCACCCATTTGATACATATTACTGCTACTACTCAAAACAACAACATCCAAACAGATACATTATCTGTCACTTTTGTAGATATGGACATTAAAAACCAAATCTTTATTGTTTATCAGTTCAAAGATACAAACATCTCCCGGTTGCAGTCCACTTTCTGACTTTCACTTGCAAACAAGGGCCAACCAGCCGAAAGGCGGCGACCATTTTTAGCCTCGCAACAAGGGAGCAATTTCAGATTCCATGATTTTTTCCCAATCTGCAACATGATATACTTTTCTTTGTTCTCAATAACCCCATTTAAAGTTGGTACATACTGCATAGTAAAATGTTATCATGATTATAATAATCACAACATATTATACAAAATGTGTTATGTTATACATATAGCATTGCATGCATTGATGTAAATGTTTTGTGTTTAACCTTACCATCCGATTTTCTACTAGATGAGTAGGGTTTATGAGAATTGTGAAAAAAGGATTGCTTGAGATGAATTTTAAAGCTATTTCCTGAGCTCTAGCTCCCTTTGGCCAATTCCATGATGTGGTTCTTCGACTGCTCTCTTTAATGCCACCTGCTTAATGTAAAACAAAGAAGAAATTATTGGAGGAGCATCTTGAAATTTTGAATATTCATGATGCTTAATGTTTTCAGGTTATTTTTTGGGGTAAAAAGAAAGAGACCAGTTTAAACTTGAAAGAGAAACAGAACATGAAATCTTAACATACCTTTAACTTTCTTATGTGGTCGAGGATAAAATAATGGTGATCTTTTTTTAGTACTCTTCTGATTTGGCCATTCATCCAAAATCTCAAGTGATTCATTATCGCTATGACAAACATTTTCTTTATCATCATAAGTGTCACTGTCACATGAAAAATAATCTATTTCTAGTGCATTCTGGCCAAGTATGAGTACATCAAACTTTGAAGTTCCTTTATATTTGAAAATTACCAAACACCCATGTCCTAGAGAGTAATTTTGAGTAAAAAATTTCCAACCCTTTTCAAACCAAATCTCACCATTGATTTCTTTCCAATAAACTTTCCATTTAGTGCCATCAGGAGGCTTGATCAACACTGGATTTGATAGACCAACTCCATGTCTCCTTGTAAAGTTATTTGGTATTTGCTGTAAAAATAAAAAAAAATAAAAAACTTTTTGGTGATCAGTAAGCAAAATATGTCAAATATTCTTTCTAAAAATACAACAGTCATCTAAACATTCATGTTTGATGTAACTAAGCTTAGTGATCATAACTAAGCTAACAACTAATCATAAATAACGTGTAACTGCCTTAAAACATTATTCCACTGATTCTAACATATCCCTAATCAAATTTCTAGTGGGCGGATCTAGACATGATGGTTTGGTGTGGCAAAATTATAAAAGAAAATTTTTAGTGTACATTTGATTTATAATACGATATATATATTAGTAATGTGAAAATTATATAGAAAAAGCACTATAGCGAAGTGGCTAAATCAAGTTTGTTAGACGTGCCTATAGATAAAGGATCATCTATGACACTAGATCCGCCTCTAAGTGCTTGAATGTACATGTGGGTATGTGCATGTATTTGCAACTTTACTAATAATATGTGAAATAAAAATATAGCATGTTGTAACTTCAACTTATGGCACTAAATAAAAATATATATGCTGGAAATCTAAATAGTAATAATAGGAATGCTTACAATCCTTTGAAGATTAGTTTGAAGAATAATCTTAAAGAAACGGATGGGGAGGGTAGTATTTCTCCTAGCCATGGATGATGTAGTTTGAAGTGGAGAGTGGAGATGATGTGTATGTTGATGTGTGTCACTCTTCTATAACTGATGACAGTCACTACATGTTGGTGTTAGCAAGCAAAGTTATTCATTTATTAAGGTGGTAATTGAGCTACCTGTCTCAAATATGTCATTATTACATTTCAGAACAAAGTAATGGGCTGCATCTTCTTATTCTTAGTTGATCTTCACACTTTTATTACTAGCTTAGTTGTTGTTTTAGAAAAGCTTAGTTGTTAAATATAAGCATTCATTTCACTAAACAAAAAATCCATATATGCAAGCGCATTTTTAAATTACTAAACACATTTTTTTTTCTTTTTTAAATAAACTCCTAATTAAGACTTCCTCTAGTCTTTTTTATAAGAAACAAATGGATCAACAAAAGCTTATGTATTTAGTCTACATCAACTTTAGTTGATTAATTTGTCTCTTATAAAAAGGACAAGAGGAAAGTGTGTTGGGATATGAAAAAATAAAATTTACTACATACATATACAAGGGTATTTTAAATACGACCAATTTTTCTTAATAAGATTAAAAAAAGCAAAATGTGAGGGGAAAGAGGGGTAGTAAGTATTACTATTCTCCCCGTTCTAAAGTTCGTTTAAAATTTTTACACATATATTAAATAGAAATTAATAGAGAATAACTTATTTTATCAAATTATTCTTTTTAATTATTGGTGTTTTTTTCACTATTTAGAGGGTACAAGTAAGAAGAAAAATTTAATATTGCATGGTAATAAAAACTAACATTCGTTTTGAAATAAATTATTTATACTAAGGTGACACTCATTTTTCAAAACAAAACAATTATTTTTATTAATTTGTCCAAAAAATAATATTTTTATTAATTGTTAATTTCATAATAATAAGCTTGGGCAATTGGACCACGAACTTCTTCAATCCATACCATATTGGGCTTGTCAAATATATAATGGGCCAGCATATATTAGCTACATTATTGCTGGTCCTCGAAAAGAGTGTTGCTTTTCTGACATTCAAAATGTCCTGGGAAGATAAGTAAAAGACCAAAAAATCCGACGGCAGTTAACTGCTGTTGGGTTTCTAGTTATAACCCAACGGTAGTTAACTACCGTTGAAGGTATTTTAGTAATTTACTTGTGTTGTTAAAAACTTCTAAATGTCTCAAAAGCAATTGTCCTTTGAAAATTGCTCTTTAAGCAGTTTTGTTTACTCTCAAGCACTTAGAAATGATCATTTTATCTCCAACGCAATTAATTTGCGCTTGTTGGTCTATAATAGTTAACAGCCATTCGCTGAACAACGGTAGTTAACATCCGTTTCAGATTCAAATTGCATATACAGGAAGAAAAAAAACACATACGGCTCAGCTCAATTTAGAGTCCTCTCTTAATTCCTTAGTTTATTTATTTGTAATTGTCCATCGGGAGATGAGAAAAATATAAACGTTTTTAGCTAAGAAACTTATTTTCAAAATGTAATTATTAATTTAGGGACAACGTGACAACAACTGTATTTTTTATTTTTGCTTGTCAGGTATTTTTATAAATTTTGCTTTTTCTTTTGCGAATTTTATAAAATAAAAAAAAATAAAAAAACCTAAATTAAAGAGGCAAAAAGATAAATATATTAAGCCAAACAATCAATGTACAAGATGTGGAAATTTGATCATCCCATGTCCATATTGTTCGGCCATCTCTCATATGCTTCAATTGAAAGTTTATAAAAAATAGGTTATTAAAAAGAAGTCATTTTGGGGTGGGGGGTGGGGAGAGAGAGATAGATGAATGGATGGGATGAGAGCAGGATCAACAACAGGAGAGAAAATATTTTGGGGTGGTAGTTACACATGGTAGTTAGTTAGTTAGATTTGTGTTTAACTCGATGTTTTCCAATAATATGAAGTTTAGGACTAGTATTATTTTGTCTCACTAAGTATTCCTTGTGCTTTGTAGGGTATTATTTTAATAAAAAAATTATCCAAATTTTCCTTGCATATAGCATGTTAGTGAATCAATTGATGATGGTCAATTCAATTGTTCCTTGCATGTTCAGTGTTAGTGTGCGTCGAGAAGTGAGTAATGACGTCCCACAATGAAAAATGACAAAAACAAAAATGGGAACTAATCTATAAATATTTTATTTATTTTATATTTTAATACGACAAAGTACAATGAGAATCGGTTATCGTAATGCTTAATCACTAATCAACATTATGCAGCGTGTATGTGGGTACTGGCCGATTAATTAAATGGAATCTGAAAATTGTTGGATTAATTAAATAAAACACTAACTAAAATTTAAATGACTATAGTGTGAGAAAAAACTTCTGTCTCACTAATCAACGTTCAGCGGCGTGAATGTCTCTCCCGGTGGGTTACAACAGTATGAGAATTGTGTTGGATAGTTAAATAAAATATTAAAACAAAAATTTGTGCTGGTCCCTTTTTCCGGGCGTTGTTCTGGTGCAGTCGAATTTTAAATGACTATAGTGAGAAAAAAAACAAAAATAATTTGTGTTGGTCCCTTTTTCCAGGCGTTGTTAGATGATTAATTAATCATAAGTTACAAGAGTTTAGATAAAGAGGGAGGAGAGAAAGAATAGAAACTTTAAAGTACGATTGTAATTGATGATTTTCTTTTTTTTTAGAGATTGTAATTGATGATTTGATCATATTAAAAAATAAAAAATAACCTTGTTCTCGTGGACAAGGACAATGCATTGCTATATGTAGAAATTAGATTTTGAACCTCGAACACTTCATATATTCGTTTTAAAAGGTTAATTCTAACCACTAAATTATTTCACTTAAAAACATCTTTAAATGACCGTGTAATATAGATAGTAACTAATCTTTTTTGGGACCATATATTGTAACTAATCTTAGAAAGTACTCTAAGAAAATTCTTACAACAATAAAATTTCTCAAGCATAACTCCTATGAGAATACTTTTTAAGAAAAAAATGGAGCAAAGAGGAGTAGCCTGCTACGACACCCAAATCATATAATAATATAAATAAAATGAGTATAAAGAGACGGGGGTCTATAGCCAAAACCCTCAAGGAAAATAAAAGCAAAAAAAAAGAACCAAAAAATGAGAGCAGCAACAACACACCAAATGACTAGCGAGGAGTACGGTTGAAAGCACCTACCTTAAGCCCTAGCTTAACCTCAGTTTGCTGCTTCTTTGACTTGTTCTTCGACTTTCTTGGGACCACCAATTGAAATGGTTGATCTGTGTGACCGACCAAATCAACACTCTCAACATTATGAGTCATGTTAAACCATGATTCGCTAAGAAATTACATAGCTTGTTGTACCACCCTTCTTATTTGATGTGGAAGATCATATAATACTACAATCACAAAGAATACTAAGAATTTATATCCTTTAACCAAACCAAAACTTCTGATACCAGATATTGGAAAAAAATGTCACAGGAAAAATAAAGAAACACAATAGGAACACAAAAATATAATGTGGAAAAAACAACAACGGTCGTCTCAATGACAACCATAGAATAACATCATGTGCAATATTTTACAACACATAGACTACTCTCAAACATCATCGACCTTAATACATCTACATCCTCCAAATCAAATACTTAATTACATCTCACGACAATTTAAGACAATAGAGAAAGAAAAAGTCAGATACAAGTTTAAAATGTTGGACTTTTTTATATGTATATTTTCAACCACGGTCATAGATGAAGCTCATGATGATTCAAGAAAGGAACAAATGGTCCTTGTGTTAAGATTTGTTGATAAACCTGGTTTAGTATAGAAGTGGTTCTTTGATGTGGCACATGTTAAAGACATTGTTGGTTTAACTCTTAAGGAACTCTTTGATCGGAAATTCAAGAATTATGTTTGTGTTTGGTTGCAACTAGCAAGAAGGAAATTTACTTCTTTGCTTGATAGAGCACTCTGTCTTATCACGACTCTTCAAGTTCTTCGGCCACGACTAATATACCTTTATAGGCAAAGAAATTTGTCAAGGCTAAATTGGGAATCGAGATGAAGGTGGATTTCTAGCGGATAATATTGTTTATATTGAATGAGAATTAGTGTAAATATTAGTTGTGTGTTTATTATTGATGATAGGCCACTCGGTGAGTCTAGAGTATTACTTTAATGTATGTGCTTTAATTTTTGATGATCAACTTTATACTTATTACAACTTAAAATTTGTGTTTAGAGACCGGAGAGACTATTACAGCTTATATTAGAAGCTAGATGCATCATTTATTGAATAAATCTAAAAAATAAACTTAATTTCTCTTACATTAAAGACCAGCGAAAGTATTATAGTTTATTTTAGTGACTCAACTCAGCTTTTTTCTCAAGCTCAACATTGAAGATACACAATACTCAGAGATGTGTGAAATAAAAAATCAACATAGTTATAAATATATATGTTGGATCAACAGTGCAATAAATAAAATTTAAGGTGGTCAAAATAAAAATGCTACTAAAATAATACGTGTGATTTTTAATACCCCTAAAAAAATGTGTGATTTTTAATAGTATAATATGTGTGGTTTTGTCAAGAAAATAGTATAGTATGTGTGTGTGGTACTCATCTAGAGTCGGTACGGCTATGATTAGATAATATATGTATTCTTTTTCATAATTTGGAAGCGAGTTTAAATATTTTTTGTCAAACTTGGAGCACCATTTAAAAAAGTATAAAAGAAATATTTCTTTGTCCCCGTGAGATTAGCTCAGTTGGTAGAGATATTGCATAATTTATGTAGAGGCTGAGGTTTGAACCCCAGATACCCCACTTCCCCATATTTAATTGTGTGAGCTTCAGCCACTTTTTTACTAAAAAAAAAATCTTTTAAGACTGTGTAGTAAACAATGAACTTTCCAATTCAGAAACTAATACTTTTTTATTACTTGACCAATAATAATATATTAATATGAAAATCCTTCTAGAAACCCTAGCAACATGGTTCTGTACGTGTAGGGCACTGCTACAGAAAATGAGGGTGTGATAATTCTCACTGTGGGTCCAATTTTGCAATGTTTGTAGGGTACTCAATAATTTATGTCCCACCCTTCACAGCTCACAGCCTCACATCCGCTGTATGACAAGTACCACCGGCAACCAACATCATTATTCATTATCTATCTAGAAGGAGAGTAATGACAAAAGCTTCTAGAAAGAAAACCTCTCCTCCACTCTATCATGCACTAATTTATATCTATGGAATCTTATCTTGGATTATAATTTAATGTATTCTAAATCAATTCCTTTTTGTACACCAAAGATCTTTTCAGTTACCACCAAAAAAAAAATAGATATTTTCGGTTTTTTCTTAAACATGAAGGAGGAAAAAATATCTAGTTGTGGCTGTGACTTGTTTTGTTCGTTAGAACTCATAAAGGGAATAAAAAGGAAAAGATAAAGTTATTTGATTAAGTATTTAAAATGCGACAGATAGACAGTTCACCGTCACGGATCCGGACGGAACTGGAATATATGTTTGAACAAACATATAATTTTGTTTTAAGGAAAACATATAAAATACTTATAATTAACTTGTCAAAAAATTACTTATATTTATATTTAATTGTATTTTGGCAGAAAATATAAATAACTACTTATTCTTTCAAACAAAACTACTTATTACCACCCAAAAAAAAAAACAAAACTACTTATTAGTGCCTAATTTTCATATGAAAATTTGTTAGTACATAAAATGTATTTTTTTTTCTTTTGACGGTTAGGTTTCTCTATATCCAAAAATCAAATATCAAGTTTTCTTTACATATAGCCACATATATTCTTTATCACTTGTCTACATAAGATGTTTGTAGGTCTTATACTCAAACTAACAAAATATTTGGAATAATATTTCAAAAAAAAAAATTGGAATACGATACAACGCAATTCGAGTAGGGATCACACTCCATAATTTAGAGAGAGAAACTAGAGATAAAAAGAAGAAAATTCATTATAATTTTCATCGATTTTCATAATAAGGCATACAATGTTTATATAAACTTATGCATATTCATAATAAGATAAGTGCACCCTAACTTACTCAATATTATCCTCTAACAATATACATTTTAGATTCTTCTATATTAAGGTGAGTCATAATAACTTTTAGAACTAGCTGAGTCACCACATCCTTATTATAACTATCTTATAAGAATATGTGAAACAATATCATTTTGTTTGGTTTGGAAGGTGATAATTTGGTTTAGAAATTTGTTGTGTATAATTGGAAGATGAGAACATCATTTTTGAAGTTGAGGTTGAAAACGCGGACAATTTGTTGGCTCAGATAAAAAATGTGACATAGTTCTGGTTTATGGAATCAAAGAGCAGGTCCAAGTTCTTCTTATATATATATATTCTAATTGGTGGTTAAATTCTTTGAGATTAATTCTCTTAAAGCACTTGAATATTTTATGTAAGTGTTGGGATATCTCTTGTACTCCTTATACTGAACTTTGCTTGTAAAAAAAAGATCAAATATTTGTATTTTAGCCAAATGCTAACATTAAAATTATAAATAATGAATCTAATAAAGCTTAAATTTTTCTATTTACTTTTTTGAGAGAAAATTTTTCTATTTATTGAAATATTAAATATTTCTCCCATGTATAACATGACCTTATGTATAGTGTAGTTTATATGATACAGTCTACTCTTGTGGAAGTCAAAAGCATGTGTTTGTGTTTCCAAATTCCAATTGAATAAAATTTAATTCGTACTACTAACTGCTACAACAATCAGTATGTGCTAACTAACAGTCTAACACATTGTACTCCTAATTCGTATACAGTTGTGATTTTGGTTCCAACTCAAACTTTTGACCCCAAAAATTATGATTTTTATCCCCAAAAAGATGATAATTTTGTATCCCAAAAGTGATTTTTTTTTTTTTTGTAAGCTCTCTTAAAATTCAAAATTGAAACAAAAAATCACCACTTTTGAAGCTAAAGAACGCCATTTTTTAGGTTAAAAATTTGTGTTTTAAAATGGTAATAATATATAAA
>Ga0228710_1004511_pt1 | contig 22000 bp, 8 predicted proteins | sample MedpolnodulmetaG_FD_177995 | JGI IMG/M metagenome (GOLD analysis project Ga0228710, IMG submission 177995) | Root nodule microbial communities from Medicago polymorpha collected in Santa Monica, California, United States - pink nodules | ecosystem: Host-associated > Plants > Roots > Nodule...
ACTTTACACCCGCCTTGCTAGGTTTTATTTTCTCCAACTTTCTTCTCAAATAATATATTATGTGCGAAAATAAATTCTATGTTCATGTATGCTTGTGGTCTATAATATGTTGATTTTTAGTGATGTTAGACAACCAGATTGGACTGATTTGGTACGATCAGTTGCCAGTTTAATTGGGAATTGATTAGGTGTTCAATATTTTTAATGTGAAAAGAAGACAAAACTTAGTATGATTGTCACCGATCCTTATGAAAGGGTGTTAAAAAAGAACTGCCGGACCACATAACTGTTATAAAATAAGTCAGGCTTCTCCCAAACCTGTCATTTTTTTATTGAAAAATATATTCTTTTGGCTGAATTGAAGTCCAATGACAAGTTATAAAAACCCATATATATGATTGTTTTTTGCCCTATACTAATTTCATTTGACGATTAATTAGATCATGGTTTAATCACAGTTTAACTTTTATCAGAGATATGTATGTAAAGCTGTATTCTTAACTAAATTGGTTATGTTACTACGCTGTTAGCCTAACCAACTGGTTGGACTTAAGTGGTTAATGAGCTTTAGTTAAGGACTTAAGATAAATCGATTGTGAGTACCCGAGTTAATCCCTGGTCGAAACTATCTTTGTTCAAGTTTTACTTATCTCCCGGACGAACTCTAGATTACTAGTATCCCTTTTCCCTAAGACCCATAGTAGGCTCTTAGCTTGTTACACTTACAGCTGGCTAGTCATAATTTAGTTAAAATACTCACCACCTAAGTTTTCTATATATATCTAATCATTGTATCATAGATCTGTCAATGAAAATAGAATTAAAAATAACAGTTTATAGCCTCTGTTTTTTGTTTCCTCTCTGCAATTATTCTTAACCTTAAACTGTAAATCACTGCATTTAGCAGTTAAATGAGCAGTTTGGTTTCGAAGCATTGCTGGAACTGGCTGGATTCTTTAGGAAGTAAATGACTTTTGATGACATTTTGGACTACCATGTTTACAAAGATGGACTCTCCTAGGCTTCATAAACTTGTCAAATAGCAAACAATAACCCTTTATCTGTTGTTTACTTAAGTACAATGAGTAACTAAAATAGTTATTCCTATTACGAATTATTTTTCTACATTGTAGTGGCAAGGCATGCATATCTTGTTAATGCAAGCACTTCAATGAAACATGTTTTTGCTTCAAATAATTGCTTTGGATGAGCATGTTCATTGATGTTTGGTGCCTTAATGCCTTTTAGAAGCATTTCGTTCATGTGACTGCTACTCGCCTACCATAATGAACCAATTTAATTTAGACTTACCCTCAAAGCGCCCACAACTAAATGTGAGCAATATATTGTGTGTGTCAAGTACACAGAATACTTGCAAGTGGCTTCTTACGTTACATTATTATTTGTGCATAGTTTTATTATTAAAATAAAAAATAGATGGGTCTACCAGACACAATGATGGGGAGATAGAGGCAGAGGCTTATCATAGGATCTAAAGAAGAGTAAGAAATTTTTACTGTGCATCTGTGAGTCCTGCAATGTTGTGTAGGAGGAAATGCTGGGCAGTAAGTTCATTGTTGCAACAATGAGAATTTTATGATGTAAACATGATTACACAAGACAAGGATTTAAGAATAAAATCATTAGAAAGAAAGTTGGGTGGTTTCCATCATAGAAAGGATGGTAGAGCTACGTCTTAGGTGATTCAGGCATGTTTGGAGAAGAGCTATAGTAGCATTAAAAAGGAGTGTAGATAAAATTAAGGATAATTCAATAGTCAAAGATTTAGAGTTACTGGTCTGTGACTGGATTTAATTCATACAGGGCATTATGACATCATTTGAGCCACGTTGTTTACCCCATCTAGTTGTTAGGTAAAAACTTTGGTTTACTTATTTTCACCAAAATCCCATTTGTAGGAGTAAATGGGATTTTACCTCCTATAAAACAAAAAATGCCTTAGGAAGTGCCATATTTTTTCTGTTTGCTATGGTTGGCATAAGACAAAAGGACTGTAAGTGGTATGAGGTATAGAAAGAAATGCATGTAATTTTCTTGATCACCACAAAATAAACACTCAACATGACTTGCGGATTTTAAAGAAAATGGAATGGTTGTTTTTGGAAAACATCTTTTATCTTGACATTTTGGCAACGACTATAGTCTATAGTTTTTTCATGTTTGAATTTCTCTCTCTTCATAATCTATCATTGTATGGTTTGATTATATATATTCCTTGAATATGAGCTGCTCATAATGTGCTTGTGAGAACCTTTACGATAATGTGGATAATCATGTCAATAATGCTGATAACAGAAATATCATTAGATTATTTCTTCCCGAAATATTGTTCTCAAACAACTTGCTGTTTGTAGTTCATGTGCTGAAGCCCTGTTCTGTTTGATGTTTGAACTTGAATTTTGCTTATGCGCTACATTCCAACATCATTTTCATACTAGTTATGCATAGCAAATTGTGCAACATATTTTCATAACCGTCTTTAGTGAATTAGTTTAACAATCAGGGGGAAATGTGAAAACCTATTCTGCCTGGTCAAATGTCACATACATCTGTCTAGCTTGTTCTAGGCCAATTTAGTTTTCAGTGCCTCTGCTTCTCTTTATATAACTTGCTCTAATCTATATTTTGCAGCATTCCGGTTCGTTGTGAGGTCTTCTGGAAGGAACTTGATTATGTCAAGCATTTATGGAGGAACAGGCAAGACTTAAAGGTTGAAGATGCAGGCATTGCTGCTTTGTTTGGCTTGGAATGCTATGCATGGTACTGTGCTGGTGAGATTGTTGGAAGGGGATTTACTTTCACCGGTTACTCTGTCTGAAAATAGCAACTCCAAGTGTAGATTTTTGCAGTCCTATATTGGGGCAATGTCGTTTTATACACTCGAATATGGGCATTCCGCATGGCAATATGTTATTCTGATTTTTATTTTTACTTTGAGAAAACATGGTTGAGTAACTAGTGGTTAACTTTGATAAGCCTCAATAACCCCTTGTACTTGAAGCGGGAAGGACCTTCTGTTCTGCTCTTATATCATGTTGGAAAGCTTGTGGTACTACTTGTCTACAATGGTGATCCTGCAATTCTCAAAATAAATGACACAAATTTTGGAAATAATATTATTTGTTTTTTTTTATTGCTTCGTACAAAACATTAAATAAGTTTTCTCTCGTTATACAAGTTGCTCGATAAAAAAAAACAGATTTCTGAATTTCTTACACCCTATTCAGCTGTGCCTCCTATGATATAAGCTTTGGAAGTGGTCATCATTTGAGTGCCATTACAATCACATTTTCCGTTGTAAAGACTCTCGATTATGACCAAGGTTTTAAATATACATAAATTATCCTCAAATTCATTAATTATAATTTTGTTGCTAAAAATATGTCTTCTTTGTTAGTCTCGGAATACTACTAATAGAGAGATGAGTGATTTATGATTTTTATTTTTGTGTGTAGCCTATTTTCAATATACCTAACAATCATTAATTATTATGATTCGCCTGTTAAAAATATGTCTTTGTTAACTCTCTTTGTTAATACCTAAATTTAGGTCTAGGTTAAATAGCAATGGTTATTTCGAGAATCAAATCAAATGGATAAAAGTGAAAAGATAGACACCGTGTCTGTCTTAACATTATTTATTTCGAGTGTTATTTAACAGAAGAGAATTTAAGTTCTATGTGGACACCAGTTCCATTCTTATTCTTATAATGAAATAACTAGCCTAATTCCAAAAAATTAATTTAGTTATTTATTATGGGCGTGTTTGTAATTTCCACCCCTGACTTTTATCAGTCTTTTTAGCCCCAAAATATTAAATGGAAAATTCAAAACTAACGTTTTATATGGTATAGTTATGTGCTTTAATTTATTTATGTGTTTTCTCCGATTATAATGTTTTTAAAGATGTAATTTTTTTTAAGAAATCATCAGGCTTCTTCATGAGATTGTCAAGACAACGCCAATTGGGACCGGAAAGAAACCGTGTACGAACATTGTGTTGAAAGATAAAATGTATTATTTTTTAATTTGTCAGCATCAGATGATAGGATTTTGTATAAGTTTGATAATGACCTGAAAGATGTCTTTCCTTATGCAGTGGGAATATAGTTGATGTAACACTATGAGAAAAATACTCTGTAGCTTTATCATTTACCATCTATTTACCTTGAGTTCTTTACTTCCATTTTGTAGTCAATGACAACCCAAATATATGTAACAATTGGTTAGGTTCGAGGCTGCTCATCAACCTACATTATCCAGTTGTTGAGAAGTTTAAGACTTAGTAAGTTTGCATTATGATTTCACAATATAGTGTTAGAGTAACTTATTTTTTAACAATCTGATTTAATTGTTTTTTGACCATGTTTCTTGAATTGTTGTCGTGACCTTGATACTTCCTAAGCTCAGAGTTAAAGCATCGGTCAAAACTTAAGTCAGAGTTCGGCTTCTTATCAACGTACTTCGTACAACGATTTTTCCAATCTGTCTCAGGTTAGGCCAATTGCTGAATTTATAAACTTAGTCGAGGTCTGCTTTTTTATGCACAAACATGCTTTGAGTTTTTTTACGCACAAATTAAAAATACATATTGCATTATTCTTTATTTCATGTGCATAATTTGTGTTAGGATACATATTGTATCACTATTTGAAAAACAACTAAATTCAATCATAACCAGTTTTGATGGTATTATGAGAGTTGCACCAAATGTTCGAAGACATCAATTTCAAATGGTGCTAGCTGTAGATGCACATGCGGGAGTGATGCTTAATTTCCATTTGTTTCAACAATGTTAATTGGTCAACGAGGTTCATATAATGCACATGCATGCATTTATCTAGACTTTATAGGAAGATAATAGGAAGATAAATTAGAAGTCATGATACATTTTCTTTAGCTTAAAATCAGCTATGCTACCTTTATTTTATAAATATATGTAACTATATTCGCATACATCTTTATCCATGTTAATATGCATTAGACTAATATTGTTGTTATTTCCCTGTTTAGCATTTCCCAAACGAGGTGTCAGGAACAATTCTGAAAGGAAAGCGCAAAACAATCACTCTCATTAATGACCAGACACAGAGAAAGTATAAGTGTCGCCTCATTATCGCCGAAAGAGCAAGCTATGAAAAATACTTGGGTGGGCAGTGGTTCAATTTCTGCAGAGAACATGTGATGGAAGAAGGTGGTAAGCTCATCTTTGATCTCGAAAAGTCACCGAAGAACTTGCACGTTTGAGTTGTTCCAAAGTAGATCTTTGTTGCTGAACTATTTGAACTTATACTATTTTGACGTATCGCTTTGGACTGTAATCGTAAACTATCTTGACTTTGGGATGTCATTTGTTCTTTTTATTTTGTCTGATGTAAATATTGACAAAAATCTCATAAACTGATTATATGCTCTCTTAATCAGCCCATACATATTTTATGATGAATCACAATGTTCCGTCGTTTTAACATCTCTTCTTTCGAAGATTTTTTTTATAGAATACGTTATTGAACCCGTGCTTTCGCACGGGTTTGTAACTAGTTTTCAAAGAAAAGAATATTTGAGATTCTTCATGAAATATCTTCCAACAAAAAATGTGAAGAATTAATGATCAACGATGATTATTACCTGTGAGTACTTCCAGTGGCGGAGCCAGAAATTATACAGAGCATGGGTGAAAAATTTATCGCAAATTCACATGTGACATTATATATATATATATATATATATATATATATATATATATATATATATATAAATAAATAATAATAAATCAAAATAAAAGAGGATCGTCATTTTTTCTACAAAAGTACAGTTTGAAATAAAAGAGATGAAATATAACCTATCAATAGTGTGCTAAATAAAATTAGGAGGTAAATGCCCTTTTCAAGACTTCTTTTCGGTGAATGTTTGAATAATATCAACATCATCAAATGACTTGAATATCTTCCGCTCGGTGTAACATCATCAAGTGACTAAATAAATTATCCCAACATTTTTTATCACCAATTTTTACATAATCACAATTTTTCAATTAATCAATTCATGAACACCAATTCATCAACCATTAGAGTGAATGAGAAGAGATTAACAGCCATAGCTATTGAAGAAGAAAAGATACAGATAAGAGAGGCTGAGAGCTATTGATATTGTTTGGATAAATTGGATTAAAATTGCTTTTGGTGTCTAATTACCAAAATGGGTATTCTTTTTTTTTTTTACAACTAAAATGGGTTTTCAAATAAGGAACATAAAGAAAAAAACAAGTTCTAGAAACTCCAACCTAACCCATTTCATACCAATTGAATTTGCTTCCCCGTCTCTCAATACCCTTCTACCATTTCTCCTCCTCCCATATCTCCGAAATTCTTTTCCCATTTCTCCATCACTCAAAGCTTGTGTGATGGCCTCAATCTTACCCAGGGAAAGAGAGATTTGTATGGCTGTGGGCTTCAGAGAGAAAGGCAACATGCAACTGGTTGAATCTGGAGAAGCCATTGTTTGTGAAGAGTTTACCCAATAATTTTTTTTGTAAGTGTGTTAATGGACTTTTGGATTGGGCTTAATGTACAAAAATTATCGATCGAGCCCGGGCAACCGCCCTAGGTTGCCGGGCGGTGAAACTGCCCCTGAGTACTTCGACGTACAATTTAAACCTTTGATAGGAAAAGAACAAAAATGGAAGCTAATAAATGAATGATAATGATTTGCGTTTAAAATTTTAATTTGTGGCTTTCTGCTTTTCGCCCAACACATTTCGCTCCCACCCAGCTGAACTGACCAAAATACCACTGCGTTAGTTAAATCACGCAGCGTGAGTTAAGTAGTGCAGCGTGACTTAACCCACGCATGAATATTTTGACAAAACACAAAATACATGACAACCCAATTCTCCCTCAAATTGCAAATCGATTCCTATGAATGTTATTGATTGATAGATGATTAGGCAACAATGATAATCCAAGGAAAAAGTTGGTTGGCAACAATCGATTCAAAGCTTGAAGGAAAATATGATTTGGCAGCAACGATAATCCAAGGGAAAACCAATTCAAAGCTGAATGAAGTGGCAGCAATTGCATGAATATTACTAAAGTGTATCGATTTGCAGCAATTGCAATATGATTTCTTCCGTCTATCGATTTGTAATTTGGAGGAGAATTGGTTTTCCTGGGTTTTATCATGTTTTGTCAAAATACTCCTGCGTGAGTTAACTCAAGCAGAGACATTTTCGGCAAGGCTGTAGGGCGCGAGTGTTTTGTGCAGGAGGGAGAGCAGAAATCTTTGTTTTTGTTTTATAGCTTGCGTCAAATGATTCAATCCAACTTGTATATGTTTAGGACTCTTTCTAGTCTCACCCCCATATAATTCTAGTTACACCTAAATTTATTTAAAATTTTACAATAATACCAAAATTGCCCTCTTCATGTAAATTTGTAAAAACCCTTCTTTCATTATTATTTTGAACCCTCATCCCCTTTCATCCACAAATCATTATAGATGTGCTACCAATATCAAAGATTGAATCAACATCTTTTTCATTGATATGTACTCTATTCATAAAAGTTAGTGAATTTCATGAATTTCATTTTCTAAGAGTTTCTATTTGTTTATTGTTTGTTTTGGTATGAGATATGCCTCTGTTAACAGTAATTTGATTTTACGTAGTGAGAGGTCAATGTAAATTCAGTTTATGTATGTATATAAGAGGTTAATGTAAACTCAGTTTACGTATTTATATGAGAGGTTAGTGTAAATTCAATTTACGTGTGTATATAAGAGGTTTACGTAAAATGAGTTTACATATGTATATGAGAGGTTAGTGTAAATTCAGTTTACGTATGTATATAAGAGGTTAGTGTAAACTCAGTTTACGTGTATATATATATACTCAATTTACGTAGTTAATGTAAATTCAATTTATGTATATAAGAGGTTTACTTAAAATGAGTTTACATATGTATACGAGAGATTAGTGTAAATTCAGTTTACGTATGTATATAAGAGGTTAGTGTAAACTCAGTTTTCGTATGTATATGAGAGGTTAGTGTAAACTCGGTTTACGTAGTTAATGTAAATTCAGTTTACCTATATATATAAGAGGTTAGTGTAAACTCAGTTTACGTATGTAGTTAAAGGGTATATTAGTCATTCTCGAGTGTAATCTAGGTTTTTTGGGATGTGACTAGTATATGCATCAATATTTACAGCAATAAATGAGCATTGCTGTAAATAAAGAAAGAGTACGTACATTATCACACCTTAATTTTTAGGAAACATTTATGGCATGTGCATCAATATTTAAAAATCACCAGAAATTTTAAATATGATTGAGAATCAGGAGATGTCCCTCAAGTAAAAGTTCATCAATGGTTCAAACAATAACTTGATTGGTGTCGAATTGACAAAAACAATTACAAATGATTAAAATTAAGTGTAGGTCTGCACTTTTTTTTAACCAACACTCATCAAATCATCATCTCAGCCGTGAATACGAGGATTATAGACTTATACTACTAAAAGACAACACTAATGTTTGATTTTGAATGATTTTCAATTATCGGTTCACCATTGATCTAAATGGTCAACAGTAAATTTGCCGGATTCACTCGCCATTTAAAATGACATAGATAATTAAAGAGTTGGAGAAAAGCTAACTTGTACCATTGAGACATAAGTTAAGAGATTAAGTTTTTTCTTGAAAATTGTACATTCAATTATTTTATTTTTTTACAAATATGCATTCAATATCTTAAAAGTTTCAAATGTTATTTTTAACATAAAACTCAATTTTTTAATTCCATTTTAAGTTTCTTAACTTGTGTCATAAGGGCTCAAGTCAACATGACCCAATAAGTAAAGATGAGTGAAAAATAAACCACACAAAGTAACGAAAACAATAATGGTCAATGGAACTATTAATTTGGGAGCACCTACGTATTTCTAGCTGTGTTGCAAACTCATGGAGCTTTGTTGTTGCCAATTTTTGCATCAACATAGAGTATGAAAGGGTTTGTGTTGTTTGTCTATCCTGAAGAGTGTAAATTGGAACACATGACAGAAAAATAAATGTTTCCCATTCTGGTTGTGGTGAAGGCCCCCCCTTCCCCCGTCTATGAGAAGGCGCACACTATAATATCGTGTTGGTATGCATGCATCCATTTTAGATTTCGAAAATATTTCATGTACTATCACATCCACCCCCACCCTATGAACACCCCTTAATTTATTTGATTTTTTTATTTATTTTGGGATTAGTTGCCTACAAAGGCCATGTTAGTGGTTGTTAAATATGTGTATGCAAATTAAAGGTTGTCCATGTATAATAATTTTGTGGGTCATACTAACTTGTGTTATTAAGACATAAATTAAGGAGCTTCAAATAGAATTAAAAAATGAGTTTTGTATTAAAAAATAACTTTTAAAACTTTTAAGATATTCGATGCATAATTTTCAAGAAAAAATTTATACATCTAGTTTCTTAACTTATTTCTCAAAGATACAGATTAGTTTTTTCCCTAATTAATATACAACATTTTTTTTAGAGGCTAAAAGAAATATATTAACAAAGCTCACTTTAAACATAAGCAAGGAGTGCCTAAAAGGGATTAAAAAGTGTCAACAAAACAGAGAAAATTTATGGCAAATTAATTAACCATTTCAAAGAATATTGTAGTTGTAATTTAATATTAAGATTTTTTTTTATCAAATACTAGAGTATGTTGACCATTATTTTGTTTTGTATTGGAATAAACTTTTAAACTAACCCGATATCATAATATTAAGCTTTTGTTTTGATTCTACAAGATACAAGATATTCTACAAGGCAGATTTTAGTGCACAATTAAAGTTAAATATGTTACCTATTTTCTAAATATAGTGACATAAGCTTAATGGAAATCCACGTGATAAGTGCCATATGTCTCTTTACAAGAAAATCAATTCAAAAGAAAAATGTAAATAAAATTTTACATTTAAACATAACGGTATTAGAAGAAGTTTATGGTTTACTATTAATGGTTAGACAATAGTTTTCTTTTTTACAGAGACCAATAGTACTGGATACTCGAATTGGGAAATATAGACAGTGAGAAGAGACCAAAATCAGAAATTGAAAGGAGAAAAAAATGCTGCCGTTATTACAGTCTTTTAGATTTCCTAACTTTATCCAAAATACGATACTGTAAATTCTCTACTCTGTTTATTACGGGGGGGGTGCATAAGACTTCATGTAAAAACTTCTTTTTTAAACTTTATATTCATAGTAGTCTTTTATTTATCTGGTCTGCATGTTATCATATGGGTATATAACTACATAATTTATGTCAAAAGGATGCCTAAACAAAGTATCACTATACTGAACAACCTAAACGAAAAAAGTACATAACTTTTAGTTACATTGGTTGATTCTCAATTAGGATATATATCTCCATTAAGTATAAATAGTCATGTTAAAATCTTATATTTTTCATTTTAAACTTGAGCCAAATACCAGGTTTGGTCCTTTTAGTTTGACGGAATTCCCAAGTTAGTCCTTTAAGTTTCAAAAGTTTCAAATAGATCCTTTTAGTTTGACAGAATTCTCAAGTTAATCTTTAAGTTTCAAATAAGTCATTTTAGTTGATAAACTATTTCACCGTTACCCCTGCTGTCAATTAATAATTAATTGATGCTGATGTAGCTGTCAAATTGTTGACTTGGATCAAAACGCTGTCTTATAAAAGCTCCGGGTGTCAAAACGTTACATTTAATGGTCACAAATGACCATTCTAACACAATAAGTGTTGTTCAATAGATGTCTTTCTAGCGCTATAAATGATCATTTGTGATCATTAAACGTAGCGTTTTGACATTATGGAGTTTTTAAAAGGCAGCATTTTGATCCAAGTCAACAACTTAACGACTACATCAGCATCAGTTAAACGAAAACTGACAGCAGGGGTAACGGTGAAATAATTTATCAACTAAAATGATCTATTTAAAACTTTTGAAACTTAACTTAGAAATTCTGTCAAACTAAAATGACCTAATTGAAACTTTCAAAACTTAAAAGGTTAACTCTCAAACTAAAAGGATCAAAAATGGTATTTCACCTGATCTTAAATACAAGTGGCGATGCAATCATACAGTTAATTATAGTGGAACATTTGTCATTTTAAAAAAATAACCTAGCAAAGAATATCGGGTGGTCGTTTAGGTACAATTCAAATTATAGTTGAAAGGACATTTGATATCTTAAAACACTAATTAATTTTAACCCACGATTAATCTTTTATCAACACTTACAACTGTGTGTAAGTTACACTGCTAGGCTCTTTCGAACAATATTGGATGGATTGAAATTCAGGAAATGCAAACACCAAACACACACACAAAAAAATCCGACAATTTCCTACCAAAACGTATTTCCGACCTTCGTAACCATGTTTGTCAATTATAAGATATTTTAATGGCTTAAATATTTCTTTGGTCTCAAAACTTCTTTTAAAAATTCAATTTGATCCTTAATTTTAAAATCCGTCAATTTGGTCCCCTAACTTATTTTAAATGTTTAGTTTGGTTTCTTACCTTTAAAATTGATCAATGTGATCCTTTTACATATGTAAATTAATGCAACTTGACCATTAATATTTGGATATGACGGTAAATCTTCGAGCAAGCAACTATTCTAATCTTAGAATGTGTGAAACATTGTCAATATAGTTCCCAAATTATCGAAATTACAAATATGTCCATATGTCTCTTGTTAATAATTTTATGGATTAAATTGACCAGTAAAAAATACATTGAGGATTAAATTGACTACATAAAAACATATTTAACGATCAAAGTTAATAACAAAAAAGCGCTTGTGAATGTGTTTGCAGTTTTGATGCATTTAGGGACCAATGTGGCATAAAGGTGCACTTCTAGGGATCAAAATGGTGGTTTGTCTTTATGTTTTTATAAGTTATTGGACTAGATGCGTTAACTTTCATAAGTTGAGGGACTAAGTTGACCGATTTTAAAGTCGGGGACAAATTGCTTAACTTAATTAAGTTGATGGATCATGTTGTGAATTCGGACTCAAAATCACATCAATACAAACTATGATGTGTGGAGCAAAGGAAAGTGGTAACCAATATCAAAGAGAACTCAAGCAATAACAATAATAACAACACCTAGATCTAATCTAGTAATCAAAGTGAAAAACTCAAAACCACAAGCAAAAGATAAAGAGAGAAGAGAAATAAACACACCAAAGATTGTTGACCCAGTTCGGTCAAACTTGACCTAATATGGGGGAGAGATTGATCTCTCCAATCCACTATCAAAGAGTTCTTACAAAGAGATACAAATGGGTTACAAGAAGTTAGCTTCAACAAGCTCACAATAAGCAACCCTAATTTCTATTCATTTTCCAAATCTCGCCAATGAATAACACACTCAATGATTTTCACTCACCCAAGGCGTTTACAATGTTTCCCAACCGAAGAGAACTCTAATCAAAGACCCTCAACCTTAAAGTTACCTCCTTTGATTTCCCAAGTTTCTCTCTCTTCAAGCTCTCCTTCAAAATCTGCACAGAAACACTTATATAGCAGTCTTCAGCTGTCAAAATCGTGTTACATTTTGCCAAATTGTGACACGTTTGGTGCGTACACCCAAGGTACGACCAACCTTATCTTGAAAACGTGCCCAGCAAGCCAAAAATCATGTCCCGTTTTCCCAAAATCGTGTCACGATTGGACACCCTGCAAAACATGCTCTCGACATTGCGAAATCGTGACACGCTTCACAAATCGTGTCACGATTCCAAGTTTTCCCAACTTTACAATTTGAAGGCATAAACAACAGATCAAATTAATCAATTTTATAGTTAAAGGACTAAATTGAACTTTTAAAATAAGTTAATGAACCAAAAAGATATTTAAGCATATTTTAATATGTCCCTCTTAAAATAATAGTTTGCCCTTATAAATTCCTACCATCAAAGGGGTTTCTTTTATGAATTTTGTGAAAAATTAAATTTGTAATCATATGAAATATGAGCTTTGAATGATTTTTTAGATAAATGGAGAGATTTTTTTATAGCATTGGAAATTAAAAAATCCTACACCTTTGTGAAATATAAAAAATGCAGAGAAATTTTTTCTCCTTTCTAAACTCTAGCAGTCACTACTCTTTTTCTTGATCTACCATTGATCACTTGTCATTGGTAGTGTGTATCTTGTGGATCTCAGTTCCATTCTTAAATCTTTTAAGATTACTTGTAATCCTCCTCCGGCCTAGTTGGTAAAAGAGGTCCATTGCAATCTCCATTTCTGGTCTTCATTCAAATGTAACACTAATATGTCTTCTCCTACTAGATGTTCTCATGATCGAGTTTGTAAGGGTATTTTCAGAGATAATAATGTTGCTACTCTTCATTGTTAAGCTTGCAATCTTGGTTAATGAAATTGCTTTTATCAAATAAAGCTTATTGGAGCCATCGATGTTGCTGAATTAATCCTTAAAAAATGATGGCATTGCCTCTGAATTAATCTTGGTTATAGAATTCTTTTTTAGTCTCGTGGAAGCTTCTTTACTGCTAGTCAAATTGTCCAGTATGACAATTGTTGTACTAATAGGTTAGCTTTCCATGGTCTTTCAATTCAAGACTTTAGATTGTGGGACACTATACCTAACTTAATTTGCTGGATTTTCCCCCGCAATAGAGTTGGGTTTCCCAACTTAATATTAAAGAGATGTTGTGGTGGTTTTGTTTTTTGCTCCCCCTCCATTTATTTTTCTTTCAACAATACATTTAAGTTGTTGCAAATGATTGTTGATGGTTAGGGAGCAAACATAATTATCAATTGTCCCAATGATAACTTTGCAATCCAATTTTTGCTTTAAAAAACTTTGAAATTAGAATGCGAGACAATAGTTCTCTAACAAAAAACATTTTTAGTAATTTAAAATGAAACTTATTTTGGAGGAAAATGAAACTTATATATGTAGAGACACAAATTTTGTTTCAAAATAGACTTATAAGTAAGAATAAACAGAGCATATTGAAGATTTGAAACATACAAGTAGATATTGTAGTGCAAGTTTAATTTGGTGAGGTTGACCGAAATCATTAATTTGATTTTAACGAGTTTTAGAAAATAATTGCGATGTTACCTTGATTTTGACTAACTCATCTTCAATTTAAACATAGACTTACAATTTTTTCCTTTTCAAATAAAACTTATATTTAGAAATGTAGTACTTAAGTAGTATTTTTTCGAAGAAGCACTTTTAAGTTTCATTAACTATAAACTCATCATTAGACCGACCTCTCTTTTTCAGCCGGCCCTAGTTTTTTAGTGAGAGAAACTTCAACTTCTCTCCAAACTTCCTTTCTCATTCGTTCATTGAGGAGGGGTGGTTTTAGGTCATTTTTTGACCTAAAATCACCCATCGACATCTTTTTTTCCTTTTCTTTCAATCTAAATAAGTGGTTTTCACATATATCAGGTTTTTTCTTTTGTGATTTCGTCGTCTAAGTGTCGTGTTGTGTTGTTCGTCGTCTTGTGCGACGTTTGATTTCGCGTCTTATCGTGGTGTTCGTTTATTTCCTATTGAAAGATCGGCATCAATCAATTACAAATTCAACCAATGATTTGGGCGTCAACGTTGAAGATCTGGAAGCATGTGAATTTTGGTGACTTAGGTTTTATCATATTATTTGTAGGCATTTTGCCGTTTTATGCTATTAACTTGGGTGTTGTGAGTTTGTTCGCGGATTCACCTTTTACGTTTTTAGCGATGTTTGTATTTAATGTAATCTATCGATTTGAATAAATGAATATCGTTTTATTTTTGTAAAAAAAAAAGTTTTATTAACCGTGGATTTCTCTGAAATTGATTCATTATCAAGAGAGAAAAGGAAAGAAAAATTTAAGAGAGCGATAGATGGAGGAGTGAGATTTAGAGGGCTTGGACGTTGGATTGAGAGAATCCAAGCTCATATTTCTCAATCTAGACGGATGAGTAGAAAAGTTTAAAAAGACAAAAAAACATGAAATAAGATTGTAATGTTGGAGCCGCAAAATTAAGTCAAACGAACTGATAGCATATCAAATATTTTACTTTCATTGATTGATTATAAATGTAAATCTCAGTTAATAATGGCTTATTAACTTTGTCTATAGGGATGGACTGTTGGTTACTTGCATTTCAAAGAAAACAGTCAATCCTGACAAAGACATAAGCAAATCATGCAAATTTATCTACCTCTCTCTCACACACATCCTTTTTTGGCAAATCTTGAAGTGTGATAAATAGGTTCTACAAATTTATGAATAGGCTGCCCTAAGTAATCACTAAACATAACTACTCCCTTCGTTCAAATTAGATGCTACTTTTGAGTTTTACACCGTTATTAAATGAATTATTAGTAATGTCGATTTTAATGGTAAAACGTTTAATTTACAAAAACATCTTTATTAATTATAGTTAGCGGAATAGTTAGATTAGTTAAATGCAATGAATAAATGTATGTTAGTGGAAAAGAATACTAAATGTGGTATCGGTATCATAAAATTGACAAATAATTTGAGACAAAGAAAAATAATAAAAAGGACGCTTATTATGAGATGGAATATAAATGTTATAACATCATTCGTACTTAAGTTTACCGGTGTGTAAAGTATTGAACCTAAATCACAAAAAGTAAAGAGCAAATTTTCAACCAAATAGTTATTGTGTAACCAACATGCATACTTAATTTTAAAACACTAACAATATTTGTATCTTTATTTTTTGGTCGAAACAATATTTGAATCTAAAAAATAAAATAAAAATACTAACAATGAAGAATTTTTTGGGCTTTGCCCACTTTTGTACAAAAAAAAAAAACAATGTAGAATTTTTTCACACATACATCAGACCATATGTAATTAAGTAAATATTTAAGAAGTCGTATGGTAACATGACATCATTATAAAAAAACGATTAAATGTATCTATACATGAAAGTAAAGTGGGTCATTAATTTAAAGATATACCTTCCTAAACAATCTTGATTTTTCAGGAGTTCATCTTTGCTCCATTTACAAAACCTCAATTTATCCGAGTCCATTTCTTGGATGTGTGACATGTGGAAAAAAATTAAATCAATAGTTAAGATTTGGTGCTTGCAGTTATAGACTTAACATTTAATTTTATTTGAATTGGATTTTATTGAAATTGAAGTGATGGATTTTAATGGTTGAAATTTTCAGTGTGTTTGTTCAGGAGTTTCGTAATTATTGGGAATCCGCGTGGGAAAGAAAGGGAAAGGGAGAGGCAGCTGTGAGAAGGAAGGAGAGTGAGTAATGTATCAGACAGGAGCGCGTAGGCTTTTTTTTCCAAAAAAAAATTGCTTTTCCAAAACCTTTTACTCTTAACCATTGATTTAATTTTTTCCACATGTTACACATCCAAGAAGTGGACTCGGGTAAATTGAGCAAAGATGAACACATTTTTCAACATCACTTTTTCCTTCAAAATGGAGCGACGGTGTTGTGAACCCAATAAGACAAATCAAAACACAAAAAATGGATATAAAGCTAAAAAGTCTAACTAAAAATAGTTTCAATCTAGATCAAATCTAAAACTTGTGCATATTTCACTTGATCGATCTAAAGGATAAATTGATCTACACCTTAAGAAAAGAGTAACTCTGCAATCAATGTCTCTTCGCTAAAGATACAAAAGGGTTACAAAAAATTAACTTCAAGAACTCAACAAATGTAAATTATAATGTCTACTATTTCTCGTTCACATCAAGATCGTTTACCAAGTTCGATCCAAATTGATCTACACCTTTAAAAAAGAGTAACTCTTCAATCCACTATCGATATGTCTTTACTAGAGATACATAAAAGTTACAATAAATTAGTTTCATGAACTCAACAAGAAATTACTATTTCTCTCAAACTTTTCAGAAGAAAAAAAAAATGTTGCTTTTAAATTTCCTAAAAATTCCACCTTTTGATGATGACCTGAGTTTCTCAAATTTTTCAAAAAAAAAGGTTGTTTTTATCCCAAAATTGTGAGCAAGCGCATTGCGCTTTTACATGTACCAACACCCAAAACAATGCAAAACATCATCTTCGTTGGTGCTCGATTTGCATCGCGTTTAAACCTTTGAACACCTGGTGTCTGAGGCAAAACTAAACAAAGCTAATTTTTAGGAAAAAACTCAACAATTTTCCTCCTTGATTTCAGATAAGTGGTGATGCCCATTTAAACATCAACCACCTTGGTAAAGAGATTCAGGAATTACATTTCAATACATCAGATCAAGTTCAATGACCGCTTGAACCTTTATAAAGGCATTGCATCTGACTATCCTTGGTGGCCTGAATGGTTTCCAAGTTTGAATCTTCACCTTTAGCCATTTCTGACTATACTTGCATCTAACTACACTTTATAGTGCACGAGTTTTACCTTTAATTATTTAACCCTTGGTATACCTTAGTCTTCTTGAAGATTCACTTGCATCAAACTACCATCAGCTTTTTAGGTGGTTTTAGAAGTTTTCGAGTTTGGCCGTCCTCATTGACTGCCATAAATTAGTGTTTACTTCCTTTGCTTTCAAGTGCTTCCCCGAAGATATTTGGTTCCAAGTCTTGCATCACACAAGATCTTTATGGTCGTGTCGTTTGATGCAACAATATCGCTAATTTTCCCTTATCCCTTACCAAATAGCCAAGATTCGTTGTTGATTGTCTTATTCTATTCTCACTAGTGAAACACTCCACCACAAACTAAGTTCTCCATGATACAATGTCACACCAGAAATCCTTGAGTGACCTAGCTTTCAAAAGTGTACATCCACTATGAGTTTTACATTGTTTCCTACAAAATTCATTAAACTGCTTCAAAGAAAATTCATGTCATTGTGAGCTCTAAACATTTTCAATTTAGTTCCATTACATAGCAAACCTCATTTAGATAGTCAAACTAATCAATTCGAGAGTCAATTAATTTCAATCTAGTAAGACCTTTTTTTTTTAAGGAATCTAGTAAGACCTTTATATACCAACTTCAATAATTCACCCATCAATCAATTGAGCCAATTTTAATATAACAACATATTTTAACATTTTATTTTATCTCTATCTCTTTTCATTATATCACCAACGTATCAAATTTATCGCATCACATGTATATTTTTTTTCACTCAGTTTATAATAGGTGTAATAGTGTCCAAATAACTTTTTTTATAATACGATATTGAAAGTACTTCAAGTAAAACATATGTGGTGTTGAGAGGCTGCTCATATAAACATGACTGGGCATGACAGACAGTGTGGATCAGAATTCTTGATTCCCATTGCTTTTCAATGTTTTCAAGAGTCAAACTAGCGGGAACTATGAATTTCACATTCCCTCTTCTTTCAAAGTTTTGTTTAACTTTTGCCACCCACTCCACTTTTTTGAAATAAATACTAATAATTGAGTGATCCAAATTGAATCCACACTACGCAAAAAAGGGAATAATTCAATTTATAAGATTCATTCAATAAATTAACTTGATCATGAAACGACACCCAGCCTTAAAACTTGGCAAACAAAATGGATTCGTGTAAGCTTCACCTAATTAAAGTTCTAATAGATATGTATAACACATGATACAACCTGGTGCTTCATTTATTTGATCGCATATTAGGATTGAAATGAAATTGAAAACATTTTAACGCCAACATAAAAATAGATACCAAATCCAACATGAAACTCGAAATTCAATTTATTTTTTCCTTTTAATTTTGTTAGATATTTTCTAAAACACAATCTTTTCAAGCCGCCGCCGACATATCATAGATTCATTGTAATAATTTTGTAAAGATAAGGATACTGCTAGAAAATGAAACAAAAAAAAATGGTATAATCAGTAGAACCAAAATTGAACCGAAATTCATTCATTCATTGATTGATTTCTTACAAAGGTTGATAACAACACACTCGCAACAATAATCAGTAGCAGAAAATAAAAATTTACACTTATGAAAAGGTTAGGCTCATTCATACGGATTTGGATTTGGATCCTAAAACAATAATCTAGTAAATTCTAAAATAAAATAAAATAAAATAAAAAAGATAAGACAATAATAATTTATTAGGGTTTTTTAATTTAGGCATAAACAGATCCATAAGAAAGAGACATCAACAACACAGCAGCTTGTTCATCTTCTCCCAGTTTCTTCCAATGCGATCGATTCATAAACACTTCTTTCCCTAAATTCAATAATCTCTGCTTCATGTTCAAATTATCACCAACTTTGCTTCCGCCGCCGCCACTGTTACTCTTTTTCCCCTTTCTCGTTCCTTCTTCGTTGTTTCCTTTGCTTATCCCTAATATCGCTCTCTTCTTCTTCCTGCTCCTGATCCCGCAAGCATTGCACAGTGACTGTGTAATTAATCACAAATTAGATCAGATCAAGAACAAAATTAGTGTGATCAGTGATTAGTGATTAGTGATTAATTACCTTTGGACCAGCAGGACCACCACGCCATAGAGGAGTTTTGGAAGTTCCGCAATCAGCACAGGTTTTCTTTGGATTGTTGTTATCTGATGAAACGGCGGCGTTAGGGTTTGAATCTTCACCTTCTGATACCTGAAAAATGATCAGTGATTTGAAGTTTGAAATCATGAATGATTGAAATGAAGTGTGTGATTAGGTTAATTAATTGATCAACAAAATACACTTACCTTATCACTGTGATCAACCACCATTTTCGATTCTGAATTTGATTCTGATCACAGAAACAAGATTGAATGAATCAAAATGAAAGATCAAACATGCAAGAATGAGAAGAAGATCAAGAAGAGAATGATGATGAAGTGATAGTGTAGAGAGAGAGAGAGAGAGAGTTGCAGAGAGAGAGAGAGAGAGAGAGAGAAGAGAATGAAAGAGGCACAAAACACACGCGCACGCACCACAGCCGCAGCAGATCTAAAAACACCAGACCTTTATAAATGGGATACTCAAAACCCTAAATCGTACAATGTTCAATGACTATTTTACCCTTTTCTTTCTCCCAATTTTATCTTCACCCGCCAAAACATCCTAAAAATTGATAAACCGCGCCACTCACTTTTTAACCCTTGAATTGAATTGCATTTTCGTTTTTGATCATTTCATTTGATTATTAAATCATTTTTTTGTGTGTGTAAGTTGAATGTCCTTTTTTTAGTCGGAGAAAAAAAAAAGAAGAGATCTCAATGTCTATAATAATAATGTACCTATTTGTTAGAGAATCTACATTTTTAGCTGGTCTTCAATGTAACTACTTATATTTTGACAATGATTAATAATGAAAAGCTTTCCCTAAGAAGAAATTAAATGTCCTTTTTGGTGCAATTTATCAAATTGAGTGGGATCACACCGAAAGACAAATCTCTAATTTAAGAAATTTAACATTGTTGCATTTTTAAAGTTTAATTCAAACTTACAAGAACATTTGATTAAACTAATGTATCTTTTATCATCTCATTTGAGTATTTTTGGGTACTTCCTCTTGTGATCTTTATCGTAGATTGTAAAAACTTCTTAAAATCAGTAAATCACACATAATAAAAAAAACATCAAGGAATAAATTGGTATGAAACTTTGGAATGTGCCCCTCTCAATGACTCATGTTTGTCTCTCAGTAATTTAAGTTCATAGAAATGGTATGAAATACATATGTTGGTTTTGAGAATGAATTGCCTTGTAAGATTTTTACTAGATCTTCTTTCGTTTATTAGATTTTGAGAATGGTTGAGATTTCATTAGATGTTTTATCAAAAAAAAAAAAATCATTTGAAGGTAATGTAATTGAAGAGAATCCAAACTCGTGAGTTGCACACAATTATCTCTATAATTAATAGTGTTCTGGACCGACCAGAAGCCCAATCCTATAACGACACGTGGATTAAGCTTCCACCGACCTAAGCCACATTGCATGAAGAACCGTGTTAAACAATCGTACACCTGCCTAACTGGGACACGCCTTCGGGCATCAAGAAGTGTATGTGTGTCCCTCAACGACTTCCTGATAAGGCGCTACATTACACGGAGACGGTGGCATCTCACGCGTGCCTATATAAGGGTGATCTTACTTCATTCTCAAGGTATGATTTATTTTCCTACACTTTCTTACACACTCCTCTCATTCTTATACTAACTTGATCGTCAGAGTGCTGACGTGCCTGCATGCGCCTTTCGTCTTGTCGTGAGATTGCATCGCCACCGCACCAAAACATCGTGTCGTTACCGTTGCCACCATACATCCTTACTGGGCAAGTCAAATAATGTCATGAGAAACAAATAAATTAGTTTAGTTTGCCAATGATAAAATAAATAAAGACATTCTTGTACATAAATTATTAGTTTGTGTGGGTTCTTGAAGGAACTTTTCTTAAGGATGGCGTTGTTTTTAAAGGATCTTATATTTAGAGAGGAAAAAAATTGCTTGTGAACGGTTTCAAATTACCGACAAAGGAAGTAATTAATTAATATGATTAATATTTATGCATCAACTGTTAAAATATTTATATACTTTCATCCAATCAAATTATGTTAAATGGATGCCGTATACCGAGTTTAAAAAGAAAAATGTTAAATGGATTTATGTAGAAAAGTCTTAGAAATTAATATAGCAATGTTAATGTTAAATAGTTTTACATCGTCAATGTTAGTTTATACATTATCATTTTTTTCATAGATTAGACATTTTTTTTTTGATTAAATAAGTTTTTCGTCCCTATAAATATAATGAATTTTGATTTTAGTCCCTATAAAATTAAATTGAATGTTTTCATCCTCGCAAAAAATTTTATTTTGTTTTTGATCCTTAATGAATGTGATTTTAACGTGTTTTTGACATTTTTTGAACATAATATGAATATATAAATGTCGAATATAATAAACAGACATAACATGGATACAATTTGAACATAAAAGAGTTATAATTTTGCCATTTATATGAACATAAAATGGCCAT
>Ga0228710_1004512_pt1 | contig 21993 bp, 13 predicted proteins | sample MedpolnodulmetaG_FD_177995 | JGI IMG/M metagenome (GOLD analysis project Ga0228710, IMG submission 177995) | Root nodule microbial communities from Medicago polymorpha collected in Santa Monica, California, United States - pink nodules | ecosystem: Host-associated > Plants > Roots > Nodule...
AGTAAAATTTTTTTTTTATATATATATATATATATATATATCGATAAAGTCATCAAACCTAGTTTTTCATCTCTATATGAATGTACAACTGAAAATTTAAAAAAAAAATAAAGAAAGGGTATGTTCCTACCTTCTCCACCCAAGCATCTCTGTAATCCACAATATATGGGTTATTCAGTTTTGCAATCAGATTCATCTGTAACAGAGACGAACTGTGTCATTTTCATACAAATAGACAGAAATTAATCATTCAAAATCAGCTTAATGTAGCCTCATAGGACTGAGGACTGTGGAATAATGACTCAGAATACCATCTTATTTTTACGAAAAAACTATATTAAGATGGTACTTGGTTCAAACTGAAAATGATGTCTTGTATCGTGTTTACATTTCACAGCATTTCATGAAGATCGTAATATATACATATATACACACACACACTCTTCTATGGTTTGATGAGTACTTTAGACAATAATGAACATCATAGAACCTACCAGATTTTTACTGATTCAATATGACTTTACTAAAGTCATTGGTCATGTTTTTGCAGGCAATGCTGTGAAGTACAAATAGATAGTTAAATTGGACTCATTCATGCAAGCATCATCTATGAGGTAAAAGATTCATTGGTACAACTTATTCTTCTAGAACAAATAAAAAAAATGTAGAAATAAGACTAGTAATGTAAGTAATTTAGGGCTTGTTTAGAAATGCTTATTTGAACTTAACTACTGACATAAGCAATTGTGAGACTGTTTGGGAGAGCTTATGAAAACAACTGGTGACATGTCCATCAGTTGTTTTTAGCTTATTTTCATAAGCTCTCCAGGATAACTTATGAAAACTGTTTATAGTTTGTATGGAAACAGCTTGACTTTCTTTTATCTCTTCTCTTGTTACAGAAATATCTTATACATAAGCTAATATGATAAACACTTATGCTATTACTGTGCTTAATTACTTAATTAAGCTGTTTATCCAAACAGGGCCTTGATCCAAAAGAATTGCATCTCTAATTGTTTGGAGAATATATCAAATAAATAATTGTATAGTAGGCATTTAGTGAAAGGATATGTTACACCAACCTCTTGGTGTGCTGTTCTTTTGAACTTCTCTGTCTGCTTAGCCAACCGAATCTTTTTCAACACATACCTACCAGTGATTAAATTAACTGTATCAAATTTCCAAGCCTTCAATTCCAACAATTAAACATCAAAATCTCAAACTAGAACCAAAAAAAATCAAAAATTAAATTTTTCTTTGTTGGGCTGTCCATTATTCAGCCAAAAAAATCAATAACCAAACACTAAAATCAAAAAAGATTAAATTTTTCTAAATGGGGTTGTCCATTTTCACAAATTTTCTAATGTTGCATGGTTTAAGCAATTAAGGGAAAAAGTTAAAAGTGAAATTGAGTTACCTCTTTTTCTCAGACTTATGAAGAACAAGAAAAGCAGAACCAAATGCTCCTCTACCAATTTGTTCAATCACTTCATACTCTTCCATCTTCTTTGACTTCATCACACTATTCTCTATCTCCATGGAAAATTCCAGAAGCTAGAAAACAAAACAATGAAGCTCTGAAGAAGCAGATCCTAATTAGCTACAAACCCAATTCAGGAAATCAAATGGAGAAAAAGAAAAAATGTTTTTTTATGGTAAAGTATGTGTGAGTGTGAATTTGATTACCAACCCTTTCTACCCAATCTTTTCATATAAATGATGTAATTGAAGAGTACTGTTATAAACTTATGAGCATTAATTTGGGAAAAAAATAAATGTTCGAGGAGTTTGCTATAGGAACATTGAATTGAATGGTTTTCACAAGAAAGATGAGTAAAGTTACATTCCAGAGTTATGACAATAACTACCTCTCAAAGGACTAAATGAGAGAGATAGGACCAAAGTATAATATATCGACATGGGTTCAACTTTTGTTGTCTGTGTAAGACTTTTTTAACCAATAATCTCTAAATATTATATTTTTTTAAAGCTCGTTAATTCTTAAGATTGCTCTGATTCTAGTGAGTCTCGGAATTCAGTTGACATAAACTTTATCTTATTAAAAAAAAAAGTAGAATATATCACTACCAAGAAAATTGAAAGGTGAGTAAAAAAAAAATTTGAAAAGTTGATGACTTACCCAAAAGAAAGTGCAGAGAGAAAGAGGATTAGGAGAATAGAGTTGAATGTGAACAAAACAAAGTCAAATGTGCAAAAGCTAAATAGAAAAGGAAGAATAGTGTCACATTTATAAATACTTTCTATTATACAATTGTTGTAGTGGTGAGTGTATTATCATGAAGAAGATGGGGAATTGAAAGGAGACAGATATGGAAAAACTAAAGCAAAAGTCTTATTTGGTTGCTTGTGTTTACAGATTCACAATAAGGAATGTTCCTAACACCAAGTTGTGATGTCACAGTCCGTGTACCTTAATAAACAAAATCATCAAAATTTGGACATGAGCCAATTGCACCAGCCAATAGGACATAAATATACTCTATCTCCGTGAACCTTCAATCACAATACGTCGAAACCGATAATAATTTGAAGAAAAAAATAAGTAAATAAAAGTGATTGAATGTAATTATGTGTCGGTGATGTGTTGGTGTCGAGCACATCACGCTTATCTCTATCGTACACGAGACTAGCTTTCAATCTGAACTATTGATGCTACATAGTTTTATATCAATATTTAAATAACATAAAATAAAAGTTGTGTGGATTTGTGCTCGTGTGATGAGCTGGCCAACAACCTTACTGGTCCATGGGCAACTTTTTTTAATTTGTTTAACACCTAGAAGACTACAGCATTCTTTGAGGTGAAGGAATTCTTTTTATTGTTTTTGATGTATTGATATGATGATAGGATTGGATCAGCTTTGAGTTAATTTTAAATTGTGAATGTTAAAGATGCTAGTTTATGCTAATCTGATGTGGGTCAACAACCAGGTTGTTGTGATTATGGTACAATAGTACATACATATTTGCACAATTTAGGTGTTATTGTTAATCAGGTTTATTTAATTCTAAATATGTAATAATCATTTCGAAGCATGTGCTCATCAAATGAAATTTCAGGTTAATTACTTAATTTGGTGATCATGGTTTCAAATCAAGAACCTAATTAGTTTGCTTAACCAACCCATGAATGAAAGAGGTGCAATGTCAATGTAGTAAACCGTATGATATAGAGATTTCACAATACAAGATCACAAGAAACTCATTACAATAAGATCCAAAGGATAAGAAAACCGTAAGATTAACATTTGTGTTGCTCAAATAAAGTATATCCATAAATTCAAGGACAAGTTATTGCTGTTGACCCACACATGCAAATGGCTTTTCAGAAATCGAAAATAAGTAAAAAGAACAAAAAGGTCACCTTCTTCTGCTCCCAATAATTACCTTTATTTTTCCTTTCCAAGCTACTCCATATACTTTCCCTCGCATGCAAGCATGCTATTGTTATGTGTAAGAAGTTAACCTATTTGGGTTTTCTGAGAGACGTTAAAGAAGTCAATATAGTTGGTAGGGAAGAGCTCAGTTATTCTCGAGACTTCAGTTACTTCTTCTGAAGTATTGATTTGGACACCACAAACGCAAAAGCAACCATGTAGCAGTTATCATTTTTTAATGCCTTGTGTATTTTTTAACTGATAGTAACTGATAAGAAATCCAAAATTTCATTGAAAAACCTCAACTTTTGACATGATCAGAGATACTTACGGCATAATGTGGATAGATAGATGATATGTATAACAGCAGTGTGCTATAACCCAATCAAAGACAGGCATGCTATACAAACATCACGCTTGACAACTGCCGTTCTAAACAGTCAGTATGTGACTTGGCATCGGAGAACTTTATCTTCTACCTTGTGAATTGATTTATAAAGTAATTACATAATAGATTAAGATCAAGAGACTTGTTAGCAAGACTATAGGTAAAAGTCATTATTAACAGCAGAATAAGATTCCCCTAAAGGCATATTATTCCTTAATTCAAATTATATGGCAATCCTAAAACACCATAGCTCACAAGTGAATATTACTTTATTGTCACACATTTAAGATTAGAATAACCACTCATTTTCGGTAAACATAAAACAACCACCCATGGCAACAGCTGTTTCGAATTTGCTGGGCACATTGAAGACTAGGCAAATGTCAAAGATCTTTCATACTTTTACAAATCCAATGGTGGGAACAGCAAGATTGATACTAAATATTATAAACTATAAACATTCATAATAAATTCATAAAATGATGCCATCAATCACTTACTGTCACAACTCGGAAGTAAAATGGCTGTTTCAACTTTCAAACCAGTCACACTACATTGCACATAAGAAAGAACACCAGAGTAAATCCGCAGAAACGAACAACCATTACGCTAACATTTGATTGCTACATGAAAGGATCTAATGCCATGTTCTCACACTTCACACAAATAAAGTAGCTATACACATAATAGTATGCTTTTTACTTTCGCTTTGATTGCTTTGATTTTTTTGAGGATCTTCCCTTTTCCAGCTTTTTCTGTGCAGCTTCAAATTCCTCTTCGGAGGGTTCTGGCATATCCCTTCCACCATACCTTGATACTAGAGACGCAAACATTGAATCAAACTGACCTTTCCTCTCATTTCGGCGCTGTGATATGATTGCACACAGATCTGTTTCAGACTGCTTATTTGACCTATAAAAAGCAATGGATCAATCCTCCATTAAAGAGTAAATCAATTAATAGAACAAGTAAAACCTGGTTGATCAGCTTACTTTGCCTTCCTCTTTAAAGGACTTGTGGGTGGTTTGGTTTCTGATACTTCCTTAGCCCATTTCTGATAGGCTTTTGTTGCCTTTAGATCTCCTGCATAATTGAGAACATTAAACAAACAATCGTAAAGAAAGATGCTTAACAACCATAGAAAAGTATTTATAATGGACTCTAGAGATTTTGGTACTACTACCCCAGTATTTGTTATTAAAAAGCATGTTACTTTTTATCCTAGTTATAAGAAACATAGACCGATATAAGAGTATTAACTGTTGGAACTCTTTTATATCGTTATCTCTGTTAACTGGACATTTATCTATTCTCTAACGAGTATTGTGCGTATTTTTTGAGGGAAAAATAAATGTTAACTCCTTCAAATGCGTTTACTTAGTCTTGATGATTTGGTCTTTCTTTCTTAGAAAAAGACCAAAGGAATTAATATGCTGATTCTGCGCTACAGCCTAAAAGCAAAATAACTGCAAGGTCTCCCACTATCTACTGACTTGCTTTTCTAGTCTAACAGTTTGTATTCAACATATATCTTCTCCTGCATAGAAACTAAGACCTAGACCAAATATCTGACTAAAACCTTGGTCAGCAAAATCTAGTTAGTGTCCCTTACCAGCAGCTATAGCCTCGTCAAGAATGTCCTTGAATCGGTGTGAGTCAAGTTTCGCATCTGAACAAAGCATTGAACAAAAAAGTCTGCAAAGAGAATTTACTTCAGATAACACATTCAAAGCCTCTTACAAAAATGGCACATGCACACCACAAATTAACAGTGCTGTCTTACCTGTTCATATTCCCCTTGTACTTCTTGTACAGCTCAATCAAATCCTTTTTTTCTGAGTCAGAACCCCTGTAGTTTGCTTCAAACTCCTCAATATCAGCTTCAGTGACCTGTGGTTCATTACAAAATGACGCATCTGAAAACAGGTATACCACAATGCATCAGGAAAAGGGATAGCAAATATTCAACAGATACCTTCTTGTACATTGTTTTGAAAAATGCATGAAGATTCTGAACATCTCCTGCCAGATCCTGATTAACAGAGAAGATAAAAATGAGTCATAGATGTCTGCAACATAGCTAAACTGTTTAAAGTATCCAAAATGCTAATTGTTGGGCATTTACTATACTAGTAACTCAAAAAACATTTGATACTTACATATTTTACATAGTTAAAAGCATTCAACTAGTGTTCTTAAAGAACTCTTCAGCAAGACTTGAAAAATATTATGAGACTAGTGTTAAGTAACCCGTCTGAACGTGTTAAGCGAGACAGAATATGGGTATACATAATTGGAAGGAAAAATAGAAAGGGTCTCATATTACAAAGTGGAAATTGAGAGGAAGAGCCTTGGCCTCTCAATCTAGGGGCTACTGATCTGTACTTATCTTAATTCTCATTTCTAATCTTGTATTCCTATGACACTGACCCAAAAGCTGAGACTTTTAGTCTGTTAACACCATTTTATTCCGATATTTTGATTCAGTAGTATTAGATAATTCCCTCAAATAAAATTTAACAGACCACGAGGACTTACTAAAAACCTAGGCATTCCGAATTATAAATCCAACAAATTATACCGGATTAATTCATCTTGAACAGAAGTATCAATAAATAAAAAACATCAATAGTACTAGTAACCAACAACAACACTCACATCATCATCAATACAGCCAGTCTGATCATAGAGAGCCCGTTTCTCTTCGTCTCCAAGAATGGAAATAACCTTTTGCAATTGCTGGAATTTCTCTTTTGCCTCCTGTATGAACACTAGTAATTATAACTACCAACCCTAAAAGGCCAACAAATAATTTATAAAATATAAACGCATTCCACAGCATAACAATCAGCCTTAAAGAACCACCTCATCACCAGGATTCTTATCCGGATGGAGCCGCAATGCCAATTTGTAATAGGCCTTCTTTATTTCTTGTTGAGAGGCCGTTTTCTCCAAACCAAGAACCTAAAATCAAACCAACAACTGATTTAGCGTGTTTAGATGCACAGTTGAAGATGTCAAAATTTATTTTTGTTAATGATTCAACAAGAGTGGAACAAATACCAACAGCAAGCAAACTAAATGATCTAGCAAAAAAAATATTCAAACAAGAAAAAATCTAGAACCTATGTGCAAGTGCAATTCCAAATATTATCACTCTAGGATTCAATAGAAAAACATTGAATCCTTCCTCGAATGATTCTTAATTACCTAAGGTGGTTACAATGTGTTTCCCGACCCAAATCACTCACAATGTCACTCACAAACGATAAAACCTCTTTTCTGCACGTTCACATTCTGATTCAACATCCTGCAACTTCAGCTTTTATAACAAGGCAAAAAACCAGTTGGGATCCGAATCAACATTAAATAACTTTACTATGATTGGAATCCCCTTATGCAAAAACCTAGGGGTGGACAATCGGTTGGTTAGGTTTGAAATCGGTTTCAAAACTTGAAACCGATTAAACCAACGGTTGCATATTCCTAAACCATTTCCGACCAACTTAGGCATCGGTTTAGTCGGTTCGGTGTAGACAGTTAAGCCAGTCAAATGTGTGGCTTAGTTCGGTTAATTCAGTTTTGTATATATCAATCCTTGTTTAATATATTTTAAAAATTTAACATAATCAAAATTATAAGCTGAAATTTGGGTTTTCAATAAAACCAAGAATAATATTTTGGCTATTCATACTAATCTTTAAGGCCTGTCAATTTTCAGTTTAAGTAAAAATCAAGAGCAATCTTTATGCCATAATATATTACATAGAACTTGTTTGCACCGACACCATTTGTAAACTTGTTTGCAATGACTAACAGCAAACATGCACAACACAGCCAATATTAGTAAATAGCCATAGCAAACCATTGAAGCTGAACCAGATTAACCACTTAACCGCTCGACTCGACCCGTTACGCTTCGGCCCACCTGGTTCGGCCGGTTTGGGCCGGTTTTTAAAATCCTGTCAAGCCCTACAAGAACCATCACGAGACAAAAAACTGAAGCATGATTGGAATCTTCCATGCCAGAAACCATAAAAATCCTGTTTTTAAGGCATATTCGCTACAATTTTGCCTCAATGTCAAACATTTGGTCATATGAATCAAAATTGATTGATTCCAAAGCTCAATTTAACTATAAGCAATTGTCTTCCACTGAAAATTTCACACATCAAAACATAAATCACTTCAATTCAACTCAATTTAAAAGAATCAATTTTACAAAAATCACTGAAAATCTCATTTGATAAATACTTACCCTAACACACACAGACAAATACAAACTTTGTTCAACATGGTCATATATAAAAAAAGAAAAAAACAATCAAATGAAAATTTGATTGTTTAGAACAGAAAACAAACATAAAACACATTCACACTCACACGCCAAGAATAAACTATAAAATATTCTGAGAAAAAAAAAACGAAATGAAAATTTGCAGAAGCAAGATAATAAAGCGTGAATTTAGGATACCTGGTAGAGACTCTTTTGAGATTGATCTTCAGTTTCTTCATCATCGGAAACCCTAGATTTCTTCCTCGGCGCCATTTTTCACAGAGAGAGATTTGTTTGATGGATTTGATAGAGCGTGTTATTGTGTTTGTTTTTAAACTCAATTAATCGATTTTTAAACAAACAAAAAGTTGTGGTTGTTCCCGCTATAATTTACGATTCAGGTTTATTCCTTTATTCTTTTCCCGCCGTTATGTTTTCGTGAGAAACTGTGTCTGTGTGTGGACATAACCCACATTCCACGTAACTCATGGATAATGCCCAAGCCCAACCCATTTTCAGTTAACTCCTACTACATGATTGATGACTTGGAAGGTGTATACATCCAAGAATATGCTTTATATACTTTCAAATAAATTATCTGAGTTTGGTTATTTGGTTATCTTGTCGATCCGTTTTAAAATTAGTGTCATTTTATCAAAATAAAATTGTTTCAAAATGAATGGCATTTTCACTTTTCAGTGTACTATTAATTACTTTTTTTCAATTGTACCCCTTAATTATTATTATGCATGTTACTTCCAAAGTACTATTTTATTAAAAGTGTCATGTCTGTAGACAGCATTATTGCATTTCTTAATATGTTTGTAACAATTTAAACGACGCTCATTTTGAAACGGATGGTGTAGTAAATTTGATGTGGTGTTTGGTATAAGAGAAAGAGAAGAGAGAAAGAGGAGAGAGAAGTGTGTTTAATGTTTGAAATAACAAAACTATCCTTACATAGAAAACCAATGCAAAATTTTACGTTATTACAATTTCAATGAAAATAAATATTTAATTTTGCTTACATCAAAAAATTAAATATATTTGTCTTATTTTTAATTTGATGAAATGATTTTTTTAATAAAATTGAATAATACTATTTGGAAAACAAACTCATGGTACATATGCCAACAGAAAAAGCTCACTATACATACAAAATACATTCAGAGGGTTGTATGTAAATGAAGGGCAATAATGAAAAAAGGAAAAATGCTTCTCTTTTGCACTAAAAAGAGAAGTTGAAAACTTCTCTCCTATCTCTCTCACTCCATCTTCTCTCTCGGCTAACTCTCTTGAAACAAACACAGTGTAAGTGAAGTGAATGTAAAATAGTAAAATACCGCGTGGACGTTTGATATGTTAAGTATGTGTTTAAATATATAATGTCATTTTAGTTTGACAAATTTTAAAGCAGTTTGCACCTTTTTAACCATGTCCTCGTAACATAACACCATTTTAAAAATATTTTCACTTCACGAGAGACTAAATAGAACAATCACTTGTGTATACCTATTTACCAAACAAAAAAAGATCAAAAATTCAGATAATTTTTTCACCATTTTCTTTTCATTGGTACGATTATCTCTTTCTCTTACATGTAAACTTCACCTGTCTCCCCGGTTCTTGAAAATAACCAAATAAAACCCACATACAAGTAGGAACTCAATTGTGTAGTTGATTATATGACTAAACAAGAGCATAAAATAAGGAAAACCGAATATTAGAAGCAAAAGAAGTAATGAAAAATATAGATATCGTGATATACAAGAGTGCCATAATGTATGTCTTGTATTTCATGTATATAACACTGAAGGGGTAATTATACACATGATAGTTATGTTTTGTCAAAACAACTGAGCTAAGCTCATGGAAACTAAATGTATGTGATTTGATATTACCAATACATTACGAGAACCAACATGTCACACACAAAACACAAATAGATGAGAGAAAATAAATAAATAAACAAGACTTGTTTATAAATTTACAACAAATATATGAGTTTGAAATTGTTTCAAAAGATATATTTTGGATTCAAATAAAATCAAAGGCATGTCTTTGAAACTGTTTAAAAAAATGTATTCTAGATTTAAATAAAATCAAATACATGGTTTTGAATTGTTTCAAAAACTGACACGTTTTGGATTCAAAAAAATCAAAGATATGATTTTAAAATTGTTTCAAAAATATATTTTTTGGATTTAAATAAAATCAAATTCATAATTTTGAAATTATTTAAATATATGTGTGTGTGTGTGTGTATTTTATTTAAAAATATCCAATAAGTGCACGTAAATGAGTCTATAAATAGAATGCATAGGGTGTTGAATACCATACAACATTCCATAAACCCTAATTGAAAAGAAACCATGGTCTCTATGAAGCTCGGGTTGATTTGACTAGCAATGGTCATCAGATAAAGTCTAGTCGTGTGGATTGAATAAACACATTGCTACTTTGCTCTGCTAATGATCGAAAGCCTTTCAAAAAAAAATTATGCACTTTAATAGGTAACATTCCTATCATTCGTTCATGACAAATTTCTATTGATCCAAGGATAGGAAAATAAATTTTGATTATCCATTACATTTTATATCATGATCTTTTCTTCATCACCTACCGGTCAAATTAGGCCTCTTTGACCACTACATGTGAAGTGTGAATACCATGCCACAAAAATTTTGGGTTAGGATCCAAAGTCGTATCAACAAACCCATTACTGGATAGTATCAAGCTTCGATGATTCAAAAAACTACAGTATCTTGATTAGTGGACAATCCACACCCTTGCTTCCTTAACATAGTCAAATTGAAATCGTGGAAATCACAAAAATTGACCCATATACTCCTTCATAAATAACTTATCCCATCTAAACCAGTTAAAACCCTTCACATTTTGTTGACTCGACCCCCATCAAAACAAGTTAATATTTTTTGAATTTCTTCACCAATAGATTGGACAACATAAAGGAACTCGTGTAATATGTCACGATGGATTGGGCTACTGATTTTACGAGTACTCTTCTTCATGCTTTTGATAAGAGTTTCCCTCACCAATTTTTATATTTTGTTCCAAATGCATTCTCGACCTTATTTTTTCGTCCAATCGTTGATGGTAGCCTCGTATATTTGTCAAACTGATGTTGACATGTGTCCGAAAATATGCTATATAATAACGTCTTTTGTTGCCTCATCTGCATTCTTGCTAAAAAAAAATATATTCAACTTTAGCAATTTAGCTACATGACAAGATGCTTCTTTACAAGCCGTCAAAGCATTATAGAGGAAATTTATCTCGCTTTATGTTACCCTGTAAAATAGAAAACAATCATCCGCAAATAAAAGATATATTAAGAGAGGTATCTCTCGACACACCTTGATTTTATGAATGTTCCCATGAGCCTCTTATCGCTTGAAAAGAACATACAACTCTACGGACATGCGATAAAAAGGTACAATGATATGGTAGAGTTTGACCCAAAGTTCCTTTTCATATTTATTTTTGGTGCCTATAAATATTTAAAATTTTCGTTTTAGTCCCCCTAAAAATTTTGTTAGACTTTTAGCTCCTCAATAAATTTCATAGCCACTTTTAGTCCCTATTTGTTTAGTCAAATTATGTCTAACCATAATATTTTTTAATAATTTTTTATAGAAATGAGTGGAATATTATGACAATCTCTCAAAAAAATATTAGAACTTTTTTGCACAACATGAATTAAATATGAATTTGTTGCTGAAAATTTCATATTAAATTCATGTTATGTTAAAAAAAAAAAAGAGAAATATTTTCATAATATTCTACACATTTATGAAAAATTTCATTAAAAAACATGAACTCTAGACATGAGTTGGCTATATAGCATGGATCAAAAGTGGTGCTGAAGAATTTTTTAGGACCAAAAAATAATATATTTATAGGGACTAAAAACATATTTAACCCTTTATTTTTTGGGACAAAAACTTGAGAAAAATAAAAGTGTTAAAATATATTTTTGGTCCCTATAAATATTCAAAAAAAATTCGTTTTAGTCCTTCTAAAATTTTCCTTCAACTTTTAATCCTTATAAAATTTTCAACCATTACTTTTGGCTCTATTTTTAAGTTAATTTTTGTATTTTTTTAATGAAATGTGCGGAATATTGTAAAAATCTCTTCAAAAAAAGTTAGAATTTTTTAAGAAAATATAAATTAAATATGAATTTTTAACCGCCAAAAACATAAATTCATATTTAATTCTTTTTTTTTTTGGGAAAGATTTTTATAATATTATAAATTTTATGCAAAATTTTATTCAAAGATGAAGATAGAAAACTTTTTTTTTTGAGGGAAGATAGAAAACTTGTAGAGATGAAAGTTGAAGAAAAAATTTAGAGGAATTAAAATAAAAGGTTGACATATTTATAGAGATAAAAAAAAATATTTAAACCCAAAATAAAGTGGACAAAATTGTAATGTTAAGAAAAAACAACCGACTTGGGCTAAGATGAAATTCAAATATAAACAGAACAAGAGATAGAAACAAAGCGTGCAGAGAGAGAAGAGTCTTTCCAATAGAAATACGACCGAATCAAAACCCTTCTCTCTCTCTCTCTCTCTGTACTTTCGTTTTATTTATCATCCAACTTCTCTTCTCTTCGATTTTATTGTTATTATTATCATAAACTGTTCTCTCTCTTCGTTTTGAGGTTAGGATTGTTCCCTCTCTCTCTGTATAATTCTCTTCTGGGTTTATCTATTTTATAATATTTATTTATAATAGAATTCTTCTACTTGTTACAGAGAACAGTATTAGAGTGTCAGGATCGGTGAACCCTGCCACCCAGGTGAGGGATTTCTATTTCTTCTTTCTGTTTTGCTTGGAAATTTTTATTTCTTTCTGATTCTTCCCTTTTTTTTAAATTTTTATTTAAAAAAGTGTTTTTTTTTTCCACCCTTTTTGTTTTTTCTTGTTTGGTTTTTGAATAGCTTATGGTTTTGTTGAAGTGACTTGAAATATGTTTGTGGGGTTGTTAAAAGTTGTGATTTTTTTTTTTTTGTGATTGGAGATTGTTATGAATTGTCCATTTGTTAGGTTCGGTTGTACATTAGAAATGGATGATGGGTTTGTTTGGCTTTGTTTGCATGCTTGAGATACTGGTCAATGTTGAGTGTTCGTTTTTTCATTGGTTGGAATTCAATGTCCCTATGTGTTTGTCCAATGTTTATATAGAGAAAAGTTTTTTAAAACGGTCAACACAATTCAATTCAAATATGATGGCACTACCTTAATACTAGTTTATGAGGGAGAAGGAATGTTATTAGTTCTCTTTCCAAATATTATAAACATTATCGTGCATATCTTGATACAAGGAGGAAGACCCGGAAAAACTAACCATTCAGAAATATCTAGAGATTAACGTTTTGGATATAAATACGGTATATGAGAACATTATGATGTAAGTTGATCCATGTAGCCAACCCCACTTAGTGGGTAAGACTTGATTGTAGTTGTGTTGTGCATAACTTGATCAAGGATTTAAATTATGGCTATATTTATGGTTGCGTTAAATATGGCTGAAACGGCCACATTGAGTAGAGGCATCAGAAACTTTGATGTTGAGGCCTCAATTGCAGTTGCTTAAAACCTTAGTCACAGTATCTACATGACTTGGTATTGTTATTCATAGAACTCTTGTCGTATCTTGCTGCTAATTTCTAAATGGCTTTGACTATTGTAAGGTTGTTATCGATTTTGTGGCATCTAGTTACTGGTGTTTAAGTACTTGAAAGTGAAAAGGGAAACTTTTTATGCATCTACTCAATTCACAAATTGTAACTTTGCAAGTGTATGTTAAATGTCTGTAGTTGTTTTTGGCGTGTGTTTTTCTTGTGTATGTTTATATCCTTGAGAGGCTGAGGTGTCTTGTCTGCAGGTGGTCGTACTGTCATAGAGTAATGGAGTCTCACGATGAGATGGGATGCCAGGCACCAGAACGTCCAATTCTGTGCATTAATAATTGTGGTTTCTTCGGAAGGGAAGCTACCATGAACATGTGTTCCAAGTGTTACAAGGACACACTGCTGAAGCAGGAGCAGGAAAAGCTTGTTGCGACGTCAGTTGAAAACATCGTGAATGGCAATTCCAGCAGCAATGGAAAGCTGGCTGTGACCGCAAGTGCTGTTGATGTACGAGTTGAAAGTGTGGAGCTCAATACAGTGTCTCCCGAGGTTCCAGAAAATCCAATCTCTAATGAGAGTGTGGAGATGAAAGCCAAGACCGGTCCCAGCAGATGTGCTACTTGCCGGAAACGTGTTGGATTAACTGGTTTCAGCTGCAAATGTGGCAACCTCTTTTGCTCAATGCATCGCTATTCTGATAAACACGATTGCCCTTTTGATTATAGAATTGCTGGTCAGAAGGCCATAGCTGAATCCAACCCAGTAATTAAGGCGGATAAACTCGATAAAATCTAGCCATGAACTAAATGAAGGGTTAATTAATGTACTTCGTCGTTTATCAGCAAGTCCTCATATGTACCGAACTGCCTGGGTTTTAGGTGTCCTTTAGTGTCTAAAATTATCTGTCGTGATATCAAGGTCATCTTTAGGGAAAACCATTCCTTGTTTGTGTTGGTTTTTATTTCATGCTTGGTCTGCATTAAATTTCTTATTCATTGCTTGAAAGATATTTCCTGCATATTCTTGTGTGTTATTTTGCTATTGCATTTCTTAGTGTAGTTTTTCATGTACAGTAATTTTTTTAAGCTGCTGGTAGGACTGTTATTTATATATTTCTAAGCTTATTCTTTTTTATATGAACAAGGTAACAACTATTATGTAGAGGAATCATATTGAATGAGGATTTGAGCAGCAATGCAGAAATTTTTAAGGTGACATGGTACAGATCTAGAAGATATGGGCATCATTTTGCTTCAGTTTTTTCTTCTTCTGATTAATTGAAAGATTTGGTGAAGATATGTTGAGAGCCACCACTTAATTGTTTTCATAGTTCTCCGAATAAATATTTCAAAACAACATAAATAAAGTTGCATCTTTTATCATTCTCCTCAGTGAAAGAGAGAATAAAAGTTTTCTTAAGTTATTTTAAACTTGAGGATTTGGTTGGTGGCCTGAAAAGCCAGATAAGGATAATGTGCTACTATAAAATATGCCATTTTTTATTAGGTGGGGATGGCTATGTGGAATGAATTAGTTGGTGCTACTGCTATACAAGTCTATCTTCTATTATATCCATCTAAACACAATTTGCTTCTATTTTTTTAGTTTGATTTGTTCTCTGCTTTGAACCGTTTGGCTACTTTCTGTATAAGTTTTCTCTGTATAAAAACAACTATATTGAAAAAACTAAACCACACAACTGTGTGAAGTCAAATACAAAAGCTTGCCAACAAGATGGGATTTCTTCAATTTACACATTTATCACTAAAGAATAGGTCTTTCCCGAAAGCCGTTCAACCACAGTCCTGATAATCGAATTTTAATTATAAGACTCCTGCAACAAATCTCACTGCCAAATCGATCAAATTCAATCAGATGGAGAATCGTCGAGGCCTTCACAAATATAGGGTTTTGAACATTGTTCTTCCGCCAGCAAGCTGCCACTACCATCTCGCCGACTGAGTCACGAATCAGCTTAAATCCTAGATGCCATTGTTGTCCGTCGCCATATTGGCTTTGAAGATATTATGGGGCAGCCAAAGCCAAAATTGTGGAGGATTGCAATGAGAGGGCTGCACTTGATGCATGAGGAATTCTTCTCAGCATGGGGTAATCTAAATTCCAAGGAAGATTTCAATTCATTTTAGAACTCATTCTGGCAACGTGATGCATAATTAATAGTTTGATCATATGGAATTTGCTTATCTTCAAAAAATTGATTCCTAGCCCACAAAATATTATTATTATAGATCATGGAAGTATCATACTTAATACTAGTACATCATAGGAGTATGTTGGACCATCTGAACAATCTAAGAATGTATTTTTAAACCGGAGACCTGGGGGAGATCCTAAACCAAATCTTTTTTACCCAATCACATTCTAGTGCAAACATCCCAAACAAAATGTTGTTTCCTCGATTGGTAATGTGAAGTTCTACCATTGATTCTCTTGAAGAATTCGTCTTTTGGTGGAGTCCATTAACTACTTTCCAATTTTCTATGACATCATTTATATATCTCCAGTAACTCGCGTCACTTACAGATGCAACAAAAAAAATAAAACCTTCTATTATCCCACCAACCCACAATTCTATAATTATAATACTACAAGTTCTCCCTGAAAAAAAAATCTCTCCAAAACTCTAATTCTATTAATTATCATTAAATTAAAAAAATAGAAATTTAAATTAAAAAATAGAAAAAATAACTTATATATTCTCCACTAACTCACATCACTTACACATACAACACAATAACCCTTATAGTATCCCCCCCGGATGGATGTGGCACACCCTTTAAAAAAAAATATTAAATAAAGCACTTACAAAGTAATATTAGTATGTGACACATTCTTATTGGCCAATGTTATATAACATTTGTACCTTTATGGTACACAAGTGTTATCCTATGGTACACAAGTGCTATCCATGATTAAATTATTCACAAACAACATCACTGATAAATACACGGCATACATGAGTAAATTCATAATCAGCAAACTATTCGAACAATACTTACTACATACAATTGTTGTAACAATTGCATGTTTACTTTCCTCCTTTCTCGATACATTTATCTTCTTTTTTTGTTTTGTTATTTCCTTCTCTCTTCATGTATCATCCCATCATTCTCTCATTCTCTCTTCCTTGTATTAGAGTTGTTGTATGTTGATTCTTATTTTTTATTTATATTTTAGAAGCAACACTTTTGATGCTTGCACACAACATTTGATGAAAAAGTTCAACAACTTTTTTACTCATTCTTATCCTATGTTATTATTTTCAGGAATAATTTACCCAATAAAATAAAGAGAAGCAATATTTGGTTTTCATTTTACAACATTTGGTTCAATCTTAGTCCATCTTTTTCCTCTTGAGGATTTCATTTTCATTTTTTCATATTCCTTTTGATTTGATTTTAATTTGTTTGATACAATCTTAATCCTACTCTTTTGCATAACTATGAAACTCATTTTTCTATTGTTCTTATTTGTTTTTTTTATCTATACATTAATTACTATGGGATTTTATAAATATGCCATTTTTTTAAACAAAAAAAGCTAGAGATGTCGGAGAAGGCAATTCATCCCTACTATATTGACACCCTACAAGTTCTACAATAACTTTTCCTTCTCTTTCTCTCATTATATTAATTAAATTTAAAAAAAATCATTTTTATTTATAATCATATAGATACCCAACCTCCATAACTCAGTTATTATAATCTCACAAGTTATACCACAACTTTTCTCTTCAAAGCTCTCATTTTATTATTTTAACTTTTTTTTAGTTTTATAATCATATAAATTATCCCATAAATAGAAAATTTTGTGTTAATGTACAATTTAGTTGTGTGTGTGTAATTTTTTCAATCAAGTCATGTGTTCAATAAAGTTATGTTATACTAAAAGATTATTATAATTTGTAATTTATTGTATTATACGTATAGTATATTCTTATTTTCTCATAAAATATAAAATATTAAAATGTTGCATATTTTTAATTATAAAATTTTCTTATCCACATCATCAAGGATTCAAACTAGCTCTACAAATTTCATGATTTACCTTCTACCATTTAAAAAGTTTTGTTTTTATCCTATTTTCATTTCATTGTCCTACCTCTCTTCTACGTCATTTATTATTCATTTAAGAGTGTGAGAGATATTAAATATAAATGGTTTATTTCACTTATCTCTTAATTTTATACCATCTTTATTTTTCGGTATTCAAATAATGCTAATAAAATTATTAAAACAATGAACTTATAATCTTGTTTAAAAAAACTTATTATATATATATATATATATATATATATATATATATATATAACATTTATATCAATATGAGAAATGTTGGGGATACACTCCCTAACACACTCTTTGCTAAACATTCACACAAAAAAAAAAAATGGCACTGGATTTTTCATTGGCTTTCTCATCGCGACTCACCAATCACCATCATTCTCTTTGCACAGTTCTTCACCATTTTTATTCTCTTTCAATTCTTCACCGGTCTTATAATTCTTTTTCATTTTAATGAATTGTTGTTTTAATCAAAAAGACTTAATAAAAATGAATTTGGAGATTTAGGTTAAATGAATTTGGGATTTAGGTTTTCTTGAAAAGCCACTTCATCTTTCTAGAAAAAAAAAAATCAAGGTTTACAAGGCATCTCGAAATCCACTCCTGGTATGATGACTCCACCAAGAAGATATAAGAAAGATCAAGCATACATAGTTTTTATTAAACGTAAAGATTGACAAATATGTTTACTTTGTTTTTTTGTGTGATTTGTTATATATGAGATTGAAGGGTTTCGCCCTAACTTAAGCAACCGGTTCAGGTTAAAGAATTACAAAGAGTGGATGATGTGGTTAATTTTAATTGGAGTGTGTTAGGGAGTGTGACACTAACATTTCTCATATCAATATATTCAATAAAGTTTTTTTAAACTACAATAATTATCAATACTAAATCAATAAAACTTACCGTGTATCGTACGGATAGATGTCTAGTGATATCCTAATGTAATTACACCTGAGGCACAGAGTTGTTTAAGCAGCTTACCTTTGTACCCTCAATGTACCGAGTTTGAATGCTAATGGACATTTGTAAAAAAAATATCCTAATCTAAATACTCTGTATATTTGATCGACATCTAAATACCAAACCCTTTTGTTTTTATCCATCAAAGCAATTTTTTTTAGATATCTAATAATTGTCATCTATAAAGATATTATAGTTGAATTGTTGGTAAATCAAGCTAACGACTTAAGGTTTTGGATAAAAGTATGGTTTCAAAGTCTTCTTTTTTTATGTTTGGCAATAAGGATTTTAAAGATTTTCTTTTGCTCCATGTGGTAAAAAATGATAGTAGCATGATATTGACTTGAGATATGGGAGCATGCTCCTCTTCAAAGTCTCTTGTTCGATTCTCCCGGTGTAAACTTGGATGAGCTAATTAACTTCTTAAAAAAAGCGCTATCATAAGCAGAGAGCTTTGAATGTCTATTTAAAGTATAGAGATTGCATACATTTCCGAGAACACATGGGAGAGAGAATGAGTAATTGAGTATACCCATGTTTGAAGTTTGAGAAACTAGCGTCTTGAAGTTGATCAAGCCATATATCGTGCCTTAATTTGATAAATCGTTGGATGACAATAGTCCATGATATTTTATCGTTCATAATCAACATTCAACCTTTTGATATATTCTAGTTTTTTGTCTTTCATCTCTCACATTCTAGATTTTTCCTTCATGAGCAAACACAATCTAGAAAAAAAAAAGTGGTAGCAATAATGTTTTCAAATAATTATAAAATTAAAGATGAAAACAAAACAAAAATTGAATCTTAATCGTGAATCGTTAAAAGTATTTATTTCAGTTATAACTTAATTAAAAAGTATACAAATGGTGATTTGCGACTAATTAACAATGTAGAACGTTTTACACTGACAGTGTAAAATGTTTACGCCGACAATGTAAAATGATTTATGCCGACAATACATCAAAGTTAATATCAATTTCTTGCAACCACTGATGTTTAAAGAAATATTAAATTGTGGTGGTGGTAACTATCTTTTAAAGAAACACCGAGGACAATTTATGAGCTCGTGAAATTTTTTAAAGAAATACCGAGGATAATTTACGAGTTCGTGAAATAGGAAACTGATTTGCTGGGATTAAGCTTTATTGGGAACTTGATTACAAGAAATTGATTTGTTTTTTTTATTCTCTTTATGTAGTGCATTTATGGTCGAAGAAAGTGTCGAAATTCCACCATCATGTAAACATTTTGGAGTTCATTAAGGTATATTTAGTTGAGCAGTAAGATATTTTAATTCATCATATTTTTTTAAAAAATAAACTCTTACGCAGTTATACTTACTAATCTGATGTTAATCAATAATCATTCAAAGTAGTCTATTATGATGATGCATCAACTATTACCTTGTCTCTCCTTAACTCTACTATCTAACGGTATAGAAGAGTCCTTTATCATTCCTCAAAAAGAAAAAGAAAAAAAGAGTCCCTTACCATGACGTGGTTTTTTTTTTCTTTTGTTTTTTTTTCTTCTCTCATGCAAACAAAAAATAAAACTCTTCTGGCTAAAATTTTCAACAACAATCAATTACTGCGATCTTTTACATTTTCATATAAATATTTTACTCTTAACACGTAATTTACTATAAAAATTAACGTAACTAATCATTTTTCTTAAAACATCTACATTATGCTATTGTATATTATTAAAATTAGCACTGGATCAAAAAAATATTTTTATAACTAGCATAACTTTTTTTTCTTTCTAATCATATAATTAGCATAACTCATCATCCGATCATTTTCTTATAATAAAATTGACATATTAATAAAAATGAGTTATTAATAATATTTATTGATCTTATAAGTACAATTCAAATGATTGAAATTCTCCACTTCTTAGCATTTAATATGTGTGTGAGAGTTTGACGACTAAAACCTTTAGGTAAAAGAAACTTTATTGTATAGAAAATTACTCATTAAAAAAGAAAGGATTGTGCTAACTTTTGTCATAATGGCACATGTTAAGCAACAAAAATAAAACAATTTTGAATTGAAGAACATAATATATTAACTTTTAAGATGTTGAATGCACGAATAATATATTTTTATAATTAATGAGTTATTCAAAGACACAAAGTTAGCATTTGCAACCAAAAAAAAAAAGATAATTTGTTTTTGGTAAACTAAATGTATTCTTCACAAACACTAGACCAAATGGTTAATAAAAGACTGAAATATCTCCACTCAAAACAAAAAAAAAAGACTCAAATATTTAGCTCTTATATCACATAACTAGTGTGTTAACCCGTGCAATGCACGGGTGATAGACTACTATTTTTCAATCTCAAATAGTTTTATTGTTTTTATTTATTGATGAAAATTATTTATCTTGTGAATTTTTAAATATGTCAGTAGTTTTTTGTCAAAAATAATATGTTTATATTTTTTTGCTGCAATGATGACAAAATATGAGTCACAAGTTTTTTATGTTTATCAGTAGTAAATATATGTCTCGTGATTTTATGTATGAAATATATATATATATATATATATATATATATATATATATATATATATATCTGTGTGTGTGTGTGTGTGTGTGTGTGTGGGTTTAGATCGTTGTCGATGAAGTGCTGCGGGGGCTGTCCTTTCAGAGTCTTGGTGTGTGTTAATTCTATTGTGGTCACTGATTTCGTTCAATGTGTCGTTGTCCCGTAGAGCTCTGGTATTGACGTGGTTATGAGTTAGTCTCGATTTGATTTTTGCTATGTTTATTTTTCATTTTTTTTATTGGCGTTTGTTTTCGTTTTGCTCCGTGGAGATGAAGATGGGTGGTGACTTTGTTTCGGCACTGTGATTTTGTCTGAAAATCTTGAATTGGGTTTTCTGGATTGAAGATATGGGTTCTTTAGTTATGGCGTTGTTCTGTTGGATGCATATCTCGATCAGACATGACTGATTTTATCCTGATGTTGCTTGAAAGAGTTAGGTGTGTAGATGCTCTGTGTTAACGGGAATAGTTGTTAATCATGAATAAAACATTTTATCCGTCGTGGTTTCTTCTTGCATCGTTGGTGGAAAGTGGTAGATGAAGTTGAAGTAAATGTCACTAGAAGGGGGGGTTGAATAGTGACCCTTTAAAAATTTCTCTATTTGGACTCTCAAAAGTTTACTTGGATTAAGACGATTAGTAATGAATATGCAATACTAAAGTA
>Ga0228710_1004513_pt1 | contig 21992 bp, 14 predicted proteins | sample MedpolnodulmetaG_FD_177995 | JGI IMG/M metagenome (GOLD analysis project Ga0228710, IMG submission 177995) | Root nodule microbial communities from Medicago polymorpha collected in Santa Monica, California, United States - pink nodules | ecosystem: Host-associated > Plants > Roots > Nodule...
GGGGGGGGGCTTGCTTAGGCACCTTTGAGGGGGGGTTCACTGTAGTCTGATTTTTGGTGTATGTGTCTCTTGTCCCTGATGTTGTATGTGTTGGTTCACAGTCCTTTTGTGGTTAGGTACTGAGTGTTGTTTTGGGGGGCATTCTTTCAAGTTGTAGTTGTTTCATGGCGGTGTTTATCTTTCTGTGTTTATTGGGGATGTTGTTGGGGGTTTTATTTTTGTTTGATGTGGGTGTTGTAAGGTTTCTTCTTTTATCTTATGGGTTTTTTCTTCAGGATCCACAATAGAACTTGTGTAATTTTATGATAAAAAATGTACAGGAAAATGTCAACAAGTGCGTACACTTGTTATAAAGTTTAAAGCGAAAATTTTATCTTAAAAAATATGTGTTTAACACATTAAAATTATAATGACAAAAATTATTTTTTCCTACAAAGAAATTATCAATTAATTTCATTTTTAAAACCCTAACAGGTGTCTATCATGACTCAAAACTAAAATAATTATAACACTAGCATAATTATTCTAGAAGACATGAAAAAAAAAATTTAAAATATTTAGACACATTAGTCGTATATTAATACTATTTTTTAATTTCGATTTTTAGAATTTTAAAAAATAAATTTTCTTTAGGTGTTTGGTTTTTTATTGGAATTTTTCATTGAAATCGATGTCGACATTTAATAATTTACATACAATGATGAAATTAGTGTGTAAAAACAACACAATTAAAGAATTATCATATTTGTAAAATTATTTAGTGACAACTTTTAAAATAATTTTAATTTTTTCTTAATAATAAAAATAATAGAGAGAACTAAGAATATAATATAAATATAAGTGAGAAACTTGTTGAAAAGTTGTTCTAAAATGGTTACGAATATCATTTCTCCAACTAAAAACATATACAGTGGAACCCATCTTGCCATAGGTCGGAAAAGTCGTACTTGCATGTGAACTCAATGATTAAGACTTGGTGGAAAGTTCATATCGTTGGAAGATCGGACAAGATTATCTTATATGGTTGTTGGATTAGTTTATTTGATAGTCATAAAGAAATTGAGTAATTGTTTAACTTTTCTTTAATTGTTTAAACAATGATCAGTTTTCAAAATGACGTCTTCTAATCTAAACCTACATTTAGACAATTGCTAGACAAATTAAGTAGCTACAGTTAGTCTCCAAGGATAATTTAATTAAAGCCAAATCCAATATTAATTATTTGTCTCACTAGCTGGGCAGGACCACTAAAAAATAATTAAGTTAGTTCACCATCTGTAACTATTTTTTCCGGGTGTTTCTTTTTAGACCCACCCAATATTTTTAAGATCCCCTCAATATATATTTGGTAGTTATTTATTAGATGTAGACTTAAAAAATGTACATCCTGGAAATAACTATTAGATGTATATTTAGAAAGTCATTATGATAAGTATATCAAATTGTTTATCAAGTAATAAAGTGTAAGTAGAATATCGTATCGACAAGGATTTTCGTTCCAACTAGGAAATTTTTGTTACGTATTTGAGAACAATTAAAATAAAATAAAGATAAGTGTTTATGGTTTTGCAATTTAATTTGTTTGCAACAGAGAAAAGTTTACCTGTTTTGATTGCAAAATGTTAGCGGCGTTTATGATTCTTCAAATCTCCTCTATTTATTTGTTGGGTTTACTTAACAGGCAAGTCTTATTCTACTTTTAATGTTTCCTATTCAAGTGTTCAGTTCATGGGGTTTTACTATCTATTAGTTGTCGAGTTGCACTTGCTGATCACACGGGTAGGTACGTGTTGGGTCTTACTCTCTCGGAGATATGAGTTCATTCCCCTTCAGTTGTCAGTTGCAACCATTACATCAGAATTCCTATGAGTTTTAGTGTTTAGGGTTGTCAGTCCTATAAAGAGATACACTTACGCATGGAGTTTTACGTGTATGTTATTACTTTCTCATAGGTATTTGAAACAATGGCGGATAATAGGGTTCCTAAATTCAAAGTATCCTAAAGGTTCCCTCGTTTATTAAATCTTAGAAGGAGATAGCCCACTCTCCCTCTCAATAGTTCTACAAACGGACAGTCCTATCAGCATCTATCTTACCAAGGTTCGAAAAGAGTGAAGTTAATGGGATGATTTAAGTCGTGAAGTCACTTGTTTCCTTACTTAGATTAGTTACTTCATGACTTGGGAAGGTTTGCACCAATATTAGGTATGTCACCTTCCTAAGTACCGTTATCTCAGGGGTTCTTGTTTCCCTAATTACTACTTAGTTACTTTCAGATTAAGACAAACATACACCAGTATTAGGTATGTCACCTCCCTAAGTGCCAATGTATCAGGGTTATCCTTTAGAGGAGACAAATCTTACACACGATAGTAAAATTAAATAACATTCGAAAAATGACTGAATTAAGACTTTAAATTAAATAAATTATCCAACAAACAGAATATAGGTTCATCTTTGAACCCTAGCCTAAAAAGATTTAGTTACACATGGTAACTAAATACAAATTAAAAAAAATAAAAAAATACCCTAGAGACTTGGAGTGAGGAAAGAATCTCTTTTCTTGGAAGCTCCTAGTGCTTGCCTTCCTCTTGAACCACTTCGTTATGAATGAGAAATTATGAATGAAAGGAGTGGTATTTATAGGTGAGTTTCCACCTGAAGTTGAGCTAAAATACCAGGCTTTTTCCACTTAAAAGTAGCAAAAATCAGTTATGGCCCGTTTTTGGCAGGCTCAAGGTGCATCGTGCTCGAGGCGCATGTGATTGTTGTTCAGTGCAGAAATGCATGTTTTTAGTCTTTTTGGGTGGCTCCATATAAGGTGTCTTAGGACCAGCAAAAAAATTCATCTATATGTAATGTCTTATGAGGCCTCTAGAATCTTGATTCTTGATCTTCCCAAAGTCTTCACAAGTTTTCAAATCTCTTGTTTTACCAATTTGCGCGATTTCTTCGTGAATTATGTCAAAACACCTAAAATTTGCTATGTTTCGGGAAGCATATAATTACATGACTCAAATATAGAAAGCATTACAAATGTATCGAAATCATAAGCAATTTTTCTAATACTCCTATATTCTAGATGAAAAACCTATTGAAATTGATTGAAAAACATGTTAAGAATAACATAAGATGACATGTCATCACTCTATTTCACCTTTTCTTTTTTTTTTTTGATTGCTGAAGGGTTTCATGTGATGATCGAGGCTATGGTTGATAATGATATTTTTTCCACTTATAAGATTGGTGGTGAGGCGCCTTTGCCTATCTTTGATCGTTAGTTTGTCGATGATACCTTAGTTTTGGAAGATAAAAGTTGCGCAAATGTTAGAGCTACGTGTGATGTTCTTCACCTATTTAAGGTTATGTCTAGGTTGAAGATTAATTTTCATTACAGTTTGTTTGTGGGGGTCCATGTTAATGATTCTTAGCTAAATGAACCTACATCTGTGTTGAATTGCAAAGTTGGTCGGTTTCCATTTATGTATTTGAGCCTCTCTATAAGAGGTGTTGTGCATCGTTTAAAGCTCCCTATCTACACCATTTTCTTCTTCAAAGCTCCCTCAGGTATCATTTTTTATTTTGAATTTGTTTTATATTATTTTTTCTGGGGGGAAGTGAGTATAGTAGGAAAATTTCTTGGATAGATTGAAATTTTACATGTTTGGATAAGAAGTATGGGGTTTTGGTTGTTAGGAGGATTAGGGAATTCAATATTGCCATGTAGGGTAAGTGGTGTTGGAGAATGGTGAATGAGAGGATGCTTTGTGGTTCAGGGTGTTGGCGGCGTGTTACGATATTTGTGGTGGTCAGTTGAAGGAGGAAGGGAGGAATGGTTCGGTGTGGTGGAGGGTGTTGCTTCGTATTTGGGATGTGGTTGGTTTACAGAAGGGGGGGATGGTTTGAGGAGAATATACATCGTAAAGTTGGTAACGGAGAAGATTCTTTGTTATGGACTAATAGATGGTTAGGAGATGTAACTTTTTGTGTCCGATTTAGACATCATTGTGGCATCTTTTGATACAATGGCTCAGTTTTGATTCGGTTCTTCCATCAAATTTAGAGGAATGCCTCCTTTGATTTAGTACTTTGGTAGGTTATTTCAAATTTAGAAGTACTATTATGATTTTAATATGATGTGCCTGTGTTTGGAGTATCCGGAATGAAAGGAACAACATAATTTTTAACAACAAAGCTTGCTCGATTCTAAGTTATTAGATAATATAAAGAAACTTTCTTTTTGGTGGTTAAAGACAAAGTCTAATATTGCTTTTGAATTTCATATGTGGTGGCTTAGCCCTCGGTTGTGTTTGGGCATATGTTAAGTTTTGTATCGCGATTGCTAATGTTTTCTTTGTACAGTAGGGGTTCAAGTAACTTTTGCTCCTTTCTCTAGTACGTCTTGTGTTGGGGAAAAAGTTTTTTTTTTAGTAATAATACTTCATGTGTCTCTTTTTACAGGAATACTCTCTCCGTCCCATATTATACGAAGAAAAAAAATCACACTTGTTAAGAAAACAAAAATATAGTAATTAGTAACATAGTTTTTTGTGTTATCTTTGAAATAAGTATTATAGGAAGATGCAAAAACAATTTTTATTGGTAGTTGATTATAGAGAAAATGAAAAAGAGAGCAACTTGAATGCACTTTGCATTTAATTTTTCTTTGGAAAAGATAATTTTTTGAAAAAACATAATTAAATATGATAAAAGTTAGTCTTTTTTCTTATAATTTGGGACAAAGAAAATAAGTTTTTTTTGCTTATAATTTGAGACGGAGGGAGTAGTTTACAAAAACCGTGGGTGTTAAGAAAAGTGTTTGAAGTCATAAATGTATGTTACTATTACTAAATTACCCATTGTCTATAGAGATAATTAATGTTAACTTTTCTATTTCAAGGTATTTGATAATATTAATGAGGGGTGTATTTCGAAAAAGAGTAATAAATGCATCTTGAAATTTCTAGGTAGTCTTATACTCTCTCTCCGCCCCTCAATGTAAGCACCCTTTGCATTTTTCACATTTCTTAAAAAAAGTTGTTAGTGCAATTAATGTGTCTATTTTGTACATTAATATTAGCAAATTGTCATTTGTTTATATTGTATTAAATTTGACTTTTCATATTTGAAGACAAGTTAGTAGTTTTAATTAGGGATTTATTTTGGAAGAAAAATAAATAAATACATCTAGTAATTTGAAAAGGGATTTATATTTAGAGACAAAGTTTTAGTCAAAAATGTGCTTAGATATAAAGACGGGGGAGTAAAAAGGAATAGAGGGAGTGTCATTTTGGCTTCTTAAAAAAAAGTGTTCTTAATGCACTTGTTACTTGTTAAGAATTCAAAATTGGAAATAATTTATAAATTTTATGTATAATAAGTTTATTTTTGTTGTTTTAATGTGTTGAATGCGCAATTTTTAAGATAAAAATTTCTATTTTAAACTTCTTTATTTTTAATGGTCAACATTAAACTTCTTTACAAGTGTCCTTGAGACACTTGTTAGCATTTCTTATAACATTAGTCTTATCTCAATTGAAAAATTAAACTACTTCTGATGACATTTGTCTCCTTCCAATCATAATTTTTTGAGTAGTGATATTTGTACATCCAATTGATGATAACTTTGTGACAACTTTGCTTTGCTCTCTTCTTATTGTTCAAAAACAATGGAGAGAGAAAAAGGAAGAGAGAGAAACAAGAATGTCATGTGAGTATGAGAGAGAAAGTTGTTCAAAAGTTGTTGCATAATGGTTGTACAAATATCATTTGTCCAATTTTTTCATTCACGATACTCAAATCCAATTTGATCGAGGCAAAGTTAGTTTTGGTGTAAAAGTAATAAATGTATAGACAAACTATCCTCATCTTCATATCTTGATATTCTAATTATCCTTATACTACTAGCCAACAAATATGCCATAAAGTCCTATTTAGCTAACAAAAGTGTCACAAAACACTTCATATTCCTATTCCTCTCGTTTTTCTCTTAACCAACAAAAATGGAAGGATCCCTAATTTCATCTCTGGTGTTAACAACACTACTGGTTATTACTTCACTCTTTCAACCACACCATCATAATAACTTGGTTTCAGCACAAAACAATACTGATGAAGTAGGTAATATATGCACTGGACTTCAATGTCGAATTGTCGTCGATGACAAAACCGATTTATTTATGAATCAACCTACCGCTAGATCAAGCAGAATGCTTGCAAGCTCACCAAATACCATTACCTATGCAACAAATACAGCTAACGAATCACCTCAATGTCCGGCAAACACTTATTACGGTACCTCTTCCTGTATTGGTGGCGCCCAACAGTACACAACAAGGCCTTCTTGTAATGATGGGAGACCCACCTCCTCAGGTTACTGTCCTAATTGATGAAAGTAATGGCCGTACGTCTTATTGTGTGTGTGCATTTATGTTTTCTTCTTCCTCTACTACTTTTTTCTGCAGAATCATTTCCATGTTTTCTTGCAAACCAATTTGAACCCCAACAAGAAATAATACCAAATTTAATTCACTCTACTATTTTGGTATTATTTTTTATTGAAAACTAAATTGAACTACAACAAAATTGTCAGAGATCATATTGAATCTTCACTCAAGCTTTCTTATTGTCTTTAATTCTCTGGAATTTGATCCAAAAATAAATAAAGTGTGATTATTATGGATTGCTTTATTCAGAATTCTTAGTATAATGCTATTTTGTATTGAACTTTAATATAAAAATTGTGAACGAAACTGCCCTCCTTTTAGCTTACGGTCGTGCATGTAGTGGTAGATATTTCAATAGACTAGTGCTTTGTAACAGAATCAATTAATCAATAATATTTTTTCATTCTCACAAATTCAGTTTTCTCTCATGGTTAAAAATTGTTTTGAATAGCCAAACTGTATTGTATTTGTGACGTTGGCTCATCTTGATGATCTTTGGAAAGCAATATGATGTGTTCACTAACCACTTCTATGGCTTGTTCGGGAAAAAAAGTTCACAAACTATTTTTATGACTTGTTTTTGGAAAATGGCAGAGATGATTAAGAGCACAAAGAAAGGGTTTGTTTGAGGAAGATTCCGTGATAGCTAAGAAAGGGTTTCTATTCACTAATCAAACATTTGTAACTTTAAAGATAATCAATAAAGTTTCCGCCAAAAATGTCATATATATATATATATATATTTTATGGTGGTTGGTATTTCAACCCGACCTTACAAATATGATGCATTATTCCTACCATCTAAGTTAAGCTCACGATGACAAATGAAATATATATTAATTACTAGATAAACATGATTGCTTTTAGTTTAGTATACAAAACAAAACAAAAAGTACCACAGTTTCCCTCAAAATTTTGAAAGAAAAAAATATTACGGTCAATTTAACAGCGTTGTCAAAAGATTTACTTTTAATTTTGCTTATTAATAAAGAACGCTATCATATACCAAATGTTATCAGCATTTACATCTAAGAGGATTGTTAGAACTAGAACTTAGAAGACATCTTATAACAGCGATTATATAAACAGAGTTGAGAAAAATATTATTGTAAGAACTATCTTATTATTTTTAAGGTCTTGTTAACGAGTGTCTTAAGTATACTCTTTAAGAATCCTAATAAGGAATATGTTTATATGAAAAGGTAAATAGTTTAACTTCTAATACACTAAATGTATCAATTTCTATAAAAACTTACTATTTACAAGTTTTTAAAGAATGCCTTAAATACACTTGTTAACTTTTCCTTTATTCTTAAGTGGTCCAGCCCAGCTAATGAGACAAATAAATAATATTGGACTTGGCTTTAATTAAACTATCTTTGGAGACTAACTGCAGCTACGTAATTTGTCTAGCAATGCTCTAAATATAGGTTTAGATTGAAGACGTCATTAAGAAAATTGATCATTGTTTAAAAAATAAGGATAAGTTAAACTAATTACTCAATTTCTTTATGACTATCAAATAAACTAATCCAACAACCATGTAATTCCAACGATATGAACTTTCCATCAAGTCTTAATCATTGAGTTCACATGCAAATACTAATCTTTTAAAACCTATAGCAAGATTGGGAGAAATGATATTTGTAACCATTTTAGAACAACTATTCAACAAGTTTCTCACATATATTTATATTATATTCTTATTTCTCTCTGTTATTTTTATCAATAAGAAAAATTATAAAATTATTTTAAAAGTTGTCACTAAATAATTTAACGAATATGATAATTCCTTAATTGTGTTATTTGAACACACTAATTCCAACATTGTATGTAAATTAGTAAATGTCGACATCAATTTCAATGAAATACTTCTTAAAGAAATATTCCAATAAAAAAACAAACGCTTAAAGACAAAAAAATATTTTAAAATTCTAAAAATAGAAATTCAAAAATAGTATTAATATAAGACTAATGTGTTTAAATCTTTTAAAAAATATTACTCATGTCTTCTAGAATAGTTATGTTAGTTTTACACTCTTCATAATTATTATACTTTTGAGTCATGATAGACACTTGTTAGGGTTTTAAAATGACATTAATTGAGAAATTTTTTATAGAAAAAATTAATTTTGTCATTTTAATGTGTTAAACGCATATTTTTAGATAAAATTTTCAATTTAAACTTTCTAACAAGTGTACGCACTTGTTGACATTTTCCTTTACCTCTTTATCATACAATTAGACAAGTTCTATTGTGGACCCCGAAGATAAAAAGAAGAAACCCTACAACACCCACATCAAACAAATTGAGCAACATTCAACAACGGAGTGGATTTCGTAAAATGAGTAAGTGAATGAGATTGTTAGGCTAAAAGATGATTTAGGTGCAAAGAGGATTAAAAAAAACATTTTTACTGTGTATGGAAAAGTCAATATCTATATGTACACTTATTACCACAACCCATTGTTTAAGAATATTGAAGACAAGTCATCTTACATTTATTTTCATTATGTTTTTGAGGTAATTTAGTAAGCAATTGAGTCATTATATTGAGGAATTTTAGAGAAGTTTTTCATGGTTTAATTGTCATTTGTATTGTTTTCAATTGAGTCATGTGATTTCGTTTATTCCGTAAACTAGACAGTTTCATAGGTGTTTCGAGTCTTTTCATTGATAAATCATGCAATTCGTCAAGCAAGACATCTCATGAAAGTTTTGAAAAACATGAAATAAATATCAAGAAGGTTCTATAAGTCTTTGAAGACAATAAAGTTGGGGAAATTCTTTCTCATGTCACAAGAACAAGTCAAAGATGGAAAACACTCAAAAAATATAGTAAGTTGCAATTTTTGCACCTAGGTATAGTCTTTTGCACCATGTGCATACCTTGTGGGCCCTAGACGCATGACAAAGAGAGCAACAACTCTCTTTTACACTGATCATGCGCCTTATGCTAATTTTTCCCCATGGGTTAAAGGTAAAAGCCTAGAATTATCAGCCCAAACCCAATGGAAAATATGTATATTAATTGAGCTCATTCCACACAGAAATATTCATCCAGGACCCTGGAGTTCAAGCGGAAGACTAGCATACAGAGTATCAAGGAAGAGTATACTTAAACCAAAAGTGGGAAACTTTGGCCGAATTGATGAAAATGATGTGAATATCATGTGGGCTATTAAGATTTTAAAGGGTGAATTGATATAAGTTTTTATGGCCAAAATGATAAAACACAAGGTTTCTACTTACCATTCTCTATATTATGGAGTCATTGCTCAACTTTCAGAAGATGATGGTATACAGGCAAATGTTCTTATCAAACCGAGTGTGAGGAGCACCCTCTGTAGTTTGGTAGTTAGCAAGATACATTACTACGATGATTTCTGAAATGAGTGGTTCTATTTGCATGGTGGTGAAGGTGGCTAAGTTTGGTATGATGATGTAGTAGTTCCTACTATAATTCTCCCTATTAAATGTGAACCATATAAAGGTGGTGAAAATGTAAAAATGAACAAGACTGAGTATGGCTCTGATGAGGATGCCCTAACTATGCTCCTCTGATTGGTATCAATGAGTTGAGGGCATCTATTCAAGCTAAGAATGTCGATAGTGCAAGAATTTGAAGCTTAGGGTGAAAGGTTTTAGTTAATTATATAGAAGATCTATAGCTTAAAGGGAGAGATCGGAGAATGGAGATCCTTTCAATGAGGATTGAGGCAACTAATCATGCGTACAATGTGTCACCCACAACCTTTCACACTGCATACCTTGACCCTACTGAAACTTCTAATCATATCCCAAATCCAACCAAGACCGAGAATGATGGCTATCTTGCATCTATTTTTCTGTTGCTTGAGTTTATGTTCATGTTGTTTTCTTTTTATTCTATTTGGATATAGGTTGTGTAACCTTTGATTTGTCTGGTTGATTTTGTCTCATTGTATTCTATTTATGCTTTGATATGTGGCATACATTATTCAATGTCATGTTTCATTTTATATTAAATGTTTTGTCTTCCGTTTGTACGATTATCTCTTTTACATGCCTAATTTTACCCATAACACCTTCTTTTGCATGTTGTGGCTTGTATCTGATTATGATTGTATGTTTGCTTGTTAAATTGATTTGACTGTACTATTCATATTGGTTTCTTGTATATTGTTTACTTGGGTAAGTTTGCATCCTTCTATGATCTTTGTTTGGTATATTCTACTTACCTATGTGGTTCTTTTTGTGAATGTTATAGAGGAAGAATAAGCTCAGAGGGTTTTATGGAAAGAGCAGCACACATTCATGAGCAGATTATTGGCAGCTCTAAAACATTCCATGGTTAACATTGTCGAAAAGGGGGAGTTTGTAATTCTATATTTTATCTTATGTTTTGGTTTTGGAGCGATGTCTCGTGATTCTTTGGCTAGTTTTTGGGTGTTTGCTTTTTCAAGTCTTTTAAAACATGGGTACAGTATCGACTCTCACATGTACTTGCAGTTGGTACAATATCTGAAACTAGGGTTTAGTCTGTTTTGCTCATGGCCTGGTAATGCTCTCAATAGGGGTATTTATAGCCTTTCGTGGGCTTTTTAATTCCGTGACCTAAACCCCAAACAACTTCATCCTTAAGTCATGTTTTAAGTGTTCTAGATTCTTCTAGAAGCCTTTGTAGGTTGCGCCCTTATGGTGACGCGTCCAAGGCTATTTGGGCCTTTCTAGAGGGTGTTGTGCCCTTAAATAATTATTGGTGGTCCACAGCCCCCTAAGCACGAGTATTGGGACAAGGCGAAGTGATTATTTATGAAGTTAATAGTCCACAACCCCCAAGCACGAGTATTGGGACAAAGCAAAGTGATTATTCATGAAGTTGATAGTCCATAACACCCCAAACACGAGTCTCGAGACAAGGTGAAGTGATTATTTATGAAGTTGATAGTTCACAGCCCCCCAAGCACGAGTTTTGATACAAGGAGAAGTGGTTTGATGGCTTGATCATGTGGGCGGACTCTCTTAACGACACCTTTTATCTTTTGTAATTTTGATGTAATACTTATCGTCCAAGTCCTTCACGGTGCCCTGATACTCTTAACTGTAATTTTATTCTATCTTGATTTGTCTTAATTTATGATTTCAACACGAATATTTTTTCTTTTTTCTTAAATTTCTTTTTCTTGACGTCATTGAGATTTTGGGTCTTTTAAGGTTGTTCGTGATAGTGAGATGGCAAATAAACCTTGAGGCGGCCTTTTGTTGTGTATTGGTAAGTGAATCCTTTGTTGATGCCTTTTTTCTTTTATAATGCTCGTGCTTCATAATTTTATAACGTTCTTGCTTCGAATTTTGCAGAGATGCTTTCTTTCTTTCCTGACATTATCCTTCTTTGTTTTTCTATTGTTTTATACCTTGTACTCGATTAAAAAGATTTTTCTAATTACTTATGTAAAAGAGTTCATTGTGAGAGGTTTCTTGCAACCCTTTTTAGGGAAGACCTTGGTATGAGGTATTTCGGTGACCCTTTTTAGGGAAGATTTTGTTTTAGGAAGTTTTTCGGGCCTTTTAGCTTTTTAGCTTTTCTTACTAGCTTTTTAGCTTTTCTTTGTAGCTTCCTAGCTTTATTTTTTCTTCTTAGCTTTTTAGCTTTAGTTCATCTTAGCCTTTTGGCTTTAGCTCTTCTTGACCTTTTTCCCTTAGTTCTTCTTGGCCTTTTAGCCTTAGTTCGCCTTTTGGCGTTAGCTCTTCTTAGCCTTAGTTCTTCTTGGCCTTTTAGCCTTAGATCTTCTTGACCTTTCAGACTTAGTTCTTCTTGGCCTTTTCACCTTAGTTCGCCTTTTGACGTTAGTCTTCTTGGCCTTTTGGCGTTTCATGGCATTTTGCCCTTAGTTCTTTGTTCTTCTTGGTCTTTTGGCCTTTGTTCGCCTTTTGGCCTAAAGTTTTTGTTTTTAGTTTTTTGTTTATGCAGAAGTCAAGTAGAGAAGACAAGAGAATAATATTTTTGAGAAAGTAGGGCACCTCGTTAAAAACCTGCAAAACAAATCTCAAAGGTCGAAAAAGGGTTAGGATAACTTCGTGTTTAGTCTTAGTGTTCTTAATGAAGAGACCATTGGTTCCATATTTACTTTTTCACATTTTAATTCTTGTGTGCTGTTTTGCTAAGATCTATTTTAATCTCTCCATTAACAAGCTTGTTTGCATCGTGGACATAATCTATCTAAAACATAATAATACTTTTCAAACTTCAAAGTAACCTGTAGAAATAATGGAATTTTAATTGTACTCAATCATCTTCAATGGGAATTACCTGCTCTTTTTCATTCTTCTATTTATTTGTCCATGTTTTCTACTCTTCTTCTTATTTCTCCTCATTCTCCTCTAAATCGGGAATAACTTTCTTACTTAATTATCTTGTGCTTTTAGTCTTTTTCTATTAGAGTGAAATTATGTTTTCTGTTTCATCCTACAACTTCTCTTAAATTTGAATTCGCTCTTTACTTAAACTTGAACCACTTAATCATCCTCTTATTCCTCCCTGCCCACTTCATTCTTTTGTTTTATACCCCTTCTGTTTCTTATCCTAATTTGAAATTAACTTTCATGTTAGCATATTTTCTATGTCTTTATTTCGTCCTATGAGGTTGGAACTAGTTCTTCTGCTCAAAATTATTCTCCTACATGGGTTTATTTTGTCCTTATTCTAATATAGTGCCATTAGTACATCATTTACTAAGCAGTTACTTCAGTTTGCAAAGTACATGGTACATGAAAGGGGTTCCCAGGAAAGAGAGGTGGATCACTTGGACCACTTAAATACCAAGGCTTTCTTTGCCAGGATCCCTCTCATGCGACCTTTTATCAAATACTACATTTTACTTCTGCCACGGGGTACTTAGAGTAGTTAAAGGGTGCTTAAACAATTTTCCATATATATATATATGTATATATATATATATATATATATATATATATATATATATAAAGGATTCAATATAAGAGGCAGCATGATGGATCTGCGAGTAATATAGAAAGTTTGAACCTGGTAAATGCTTCATGGTGGATGCATGGCGACGATCGATCGGTAACACATCGGCGAGGTCAATCAACCACTCTAGGTTTCTGGATCTTGAGGCCTAGGTCAGTTTTATCGAGGCCCCACGGTGGGCGCCAACTGTACAATATCTGAAATTAGGGTTTAGTCTATTTTGGTCATGGCCTGAAAATGCTCTCAAGAGGGATATTTATAGCCTTTCGTGAGCTTTGTAATTCCGTGACTTAGGCCCCCAAACAAATTGGACCCTAAATCATGTTTAGAGTGATTTAGATGTTTCCAGAAGCCTTCTGAAACGACGCCCTTAGGAGGATGCGCCAAGGCCGTTTGAGCCCTTATGGAGGATGATGTGCCCTTAATTAATTGTTGGCGGTCCATCACCTATAAATATATGCATGGACATCTTCATCCAGCTTTGAGGTAGCTTTTAGTAGTAAGACTCATGCCCATTTAACAGGACATCAGCTGGATTAAAGATGAATGTGTGGGAGTTGGATCCAAGACCCATGTTAGGTGTGAGAATGCATATTAGAGTTGTATATGAATTCAACATTGCCAAAATTTCTGGACTATTGTATGTATGCAAGTTCTTGAACACCTTCATCTTTAAACTAGTTAGATGAGACTCAAATTCATTTAATAATATTGTCACGTTCAATTACCCTATGTGTCAATGCTTCATATATAGCATATTATTTACAGCTAAGCTACCCATAAAAAAATTGGATGAAGTGTATAATAAAATAAATTGATACTAATGATTGTTTACGATTGTTTTCAAGAGGATTCGAGCTCAAAACCTTAAGATTAAAAGTATAGGCTCTTAACCAAACACTTAAGCTAAAGTAGTTAATGAGGTCAATCAATGATGAATTATTTAGGAGAATTTGAGTAAAACAATTTTGATAAGACTTTACTTATTTCTCGATCAAACTCTAAGTTTATCAGAAACCCTTTCCCTTGAGAACCGAATGGTTAAACCATAAAAAAAAAATAAAAAAAAAGGTTGAGCTATCATCACTACATTAACACCTCAAGAGTAAATTAGCATTTAAACTACATGATAAATCTAAAATAACATAAAATATTTTTTATTAAATGAAAAAACGTGTTCCGACAATAAAAATGGTTTATATCATTTGCATTTGACACGTTTGGATTCCTAGCTATAGATGTTGTTGACCTTCTACTAGAGTTGACAATGACTCAAACTAACTCGTAAATAATTAAACACTCGATTTAGTAAAAAATATGTTGAACTTGTTTCATTAACCAAATGAATCAAACTTGAGTTAAAAGTTAAATTCGTTAAAAGTTAACCCCTCTATATTTTAACGGTTGTTTTGACCAATTCTATTGTTTTTTTTTTGAAGAAAGACCAATTCTATTGTTAACTTCCCATTATAATTGTTTAAGAGATCAAAAATATTAAAATAATATGAAATACATCTATTAAACTTATTTAATTAAAAAATAATAATTTGGGGATAACTAAAGCTACACCTTTGAACTCATAGTTTCTCCCCTGCTATCATTTAAATTGGCTCGATTCGTCTCATCCCACTTTAAAGAGGACTTAAATGGAACGAATCTAAATGTGACGGGTCGTCTCGTATTGTCATCTATAGATGTTGAATTCTGCTCTTCTCCCAATTGATTTTGTTCGCTCTTAACTGAAATACCCAAATTGCCCCTCTGTGAGTTAACTCACGCACATTATGTTCCTGCGCGACTGAAGTCACGTTGTGTGAGTTAAGTCACGCTGCGTAACTTAAGTCATATAACACAACAACAAAAACACAACCCCATTAACTTTCAAAACACTACCAAAATCAACATCAAATCACGCAAATCAACAAGTGTTGCTTATCCTATTACATTACTTTTTTTTTTTTTTTGAAGAAACTTGACATTTTTAGGTTTTAAGAATTTTGGCTTGCATGTTAGTTTTTAGGATTGTTAGTGATGAATTAAGTTAGGAATTGTAGTTTAGATGTTGTTTAGAGTGCAATGTGGTAGTTTTAGGGTTTTGAAATTGTTTGATTTTAAGTTGATTGAAAGATGGACTCTAGGTCTTTGATAAAATGTCTCAATGAAAATTTGTTTGTTTTTTGAATTGTTAATGATGAGATTAGTTAGACATTTGTTTGTTAATATTGATTATAGTTAGTTTGACTACAATGTGGTAGTTTACGGATTGAAATGACACTGCCAAAATTTAACTGTTGTTGTTGAATTGTTAGAAATGACACAATGTCCGTATGAAAAAAATCATTGGTTGATTTTTTGCTTTTTAAATTGTTGTGCAGATATGTCTCAGAGAGCTGACAAACTTAGGTTAGGGAGGGAGTCTGCTACCGGTAGTGCACGGGCCAAAAGGGTCGCACATCTCCCTCCTCATGCTCCTAGTAGATGTGGGAAGAGGCTTGTTACGAATTATACTATGGAGGAGTCGACGTCACAAGCGGGTACATCACAAGCGGGTACATCCCAGATAGTGGATCTGGCGCAGTATCAATATCAGCATCATCAACATCCGCAGGAGGCATATCAGCCTCAGTATCAGCAAGAGGGGTATCAGTCTCAGTATGAGCAGCCTCACCAGCAGGAGGCGTATTAGCCTCAGTATTAGTAGCCTCACCAGCAGGAGGGTGAGGGTCACTAGCAGGAAGCTGAGGCTCAGGGGGAGCCGGCTATGGAGTTTGAGCCTGGATCAGAGGGCTTCCCTGGGGGTCTTATGAGTTGTCGCTTTTACGGAATTTCAGTAAACATGTGGCATGCTAGCTTTGGGTCGATCGTCAAGTAAGTATAATTCGTTTATTTTATCTCAATGATATATTACTTATTGTTTATGTTACAATATTAAAATTTACTTATTTTAATGATTATTTTACTTATTTCATGTTTATGTTAGAATATTTCATGTTCATTTACTTATTTTTTTTTAATAGTGTTTGTTAGAATACATGAATTTTTTTTAATGATATGTTGTTTATTTTACTTAGAAAATGTACTTATTTAAATGTTTTTTTATTTCAGTTTCAAATGGACTATAAGATGACTGATGTCTCGCACAAGAGGAAACATAGGCTTAGTAACTTGACATTTCTATTGCTGGTAGAAGAAAATGGGTAGTTTTGGGACCGATGAATGATTCCGGTCTTACGCCCTCCTTAAGACTGGGTACGAAAAATCTCGCACGGGCTCGTTTGTGCCTTGTTAAAGAGATGGCATGAGGATACTAGCAGCTCCCATATGCCTGCTAGGGAGATTACTGTCACACTAGATGACGTGCCGTGTCCTCTAGGCATCCCCATCTGTGGGAGGTTCATTGAGGATGATGAGTTATCTCATGAGCAGGGCATAGAGTTGTTGCACGATGAGCCATGTTTTATAGAGGAGGATGTGATGGAGTAGGTGAACAAACATTGTGGTGCTCATGTCAGTTACACACTACTGAAAAGGTGTTATGAGGAGCTGTTGAATAGATGTAATCAGCTGGTGGAGCCTGACACAGAGGAGGAGGAGGCTGAGCAGAGTGTTGTTAGGACCACCTGCGTTAAGGCGTTTTTGCTGCTCTTGCTTGGCTACACCCATTTTGTCGAGACGAACATCAAAACCGTTAATCTGTTATGGCTGCTTGCACTTCAGGATTTGGATAGGGTGGGAGACTGGTCAGGGACGGGATGGGACTTGCTTTCTTGTGCGAGTAGCTTTCTCTTACCTCCGACTCTGCTGTTAGCGTTGTTGGTGGTTACACGACCTTGCTAGTGATCATAATTTTTTTTTCTTATTCTTTTAGTGAATCATAAATGTATATATGTTTATATCATACTTGTGATGATATAAATTTGTTTCTTTGTGTTTGGAGGGATGAGTTTTGGATCACTTTAGGCAGCTCGTTCCGAGGAGGCCTAATGAAGATTATGATCGTGCTGACCTGCTTGTGGGTAGATGGAAACCTCCCATGGGCTTTTCTAATGTTGGACACTTCAGAACCACAATTGATTCGATGGAGCATGCTCATGTCATCTGGAGTCCGTACGAGACTCGACGAGACATAACGCCTTTTCAGGATGTATGCTGGTACTCCGGATGAATTATGACCGACAAATAGAGGATGTGTCGTCACCTTCCAGAGCGGGTTCTGAGGCAGTACGACTATGTCTAGACAGTTCCCAAGGCTCCAACGACCATTGTGTATCTTGTGCCAGCGGATGTGGTTGTGGCCTTCATGTAGTTTGTTGTCCATGTCCTTAGCAAGCAACAGAGGGGTAATTTGGTCCCGGATGACGAGGTTTGGATGCATTCTTGGGGTACATGAAATGGTTCTACCATGTATCCCATCCTCTTTTGATTGCCCCTGCAGCCGTTCCTGAATACATAAATCATGTCCCTCCCTACGAGGAGTTTATTGTTGAGCAGCAGTGGGCCAGACATCCTTCCGACCTATTACAGACCATCAAAAATATCAGAGGCATAGTTGACAGCGCTGTGGTGGGGATTCCTCACCTGTATTCAAATCCTATTGTTGCCCGCGTTATGGAGACCATCCGGCAACAACATCGCGTCTTGGAGGAGGTGCCGCTCCGTGGAGGAGGATTTGGAGTCATAGTCCACAGGTGCAATAGGGTTTTTTTTCATGACTTTTGTACCTTTGTAGTTATTTTATGACATTTTGTCGGTTTTGATGTAATATATTTACATTTACGCGTTTGCGTTTTTTTATGACATTTTGGTTAATTTTCATTTATTTTGCGTATCTAAATTATGAATGAATGAATGCATGATTTAATGAATGGTTGAATGAATGATAAAAAGGTGTATTTTTGAGATGAATGGATGTATGTATGAATGAAGGAAATAAGGCACTTTTGTCTGTTCTGGTACTGAGCACAAAAGTTGTGTGAGTTAACTCACGCAGACCTGTAATCAGCATGAGTAAAGTCACACAGAGTAATAATACATGCGTGAATTACCTCACGCAACATAAGTTAAGTCACGCAGACTTAACATTAACGTGAGTTAACTCACATAAAAGTAATTTTAAAAATTTAGTTAAGAATGAACAAAACGTGTTGGGAGAAGAGAAGCATGTTCTACTTAGTTCGGTCAGCAAAAGACGAATTTAAGCCAGCCCAATCAAAATGGGTACGTTGTTTCACTTAAAAATATTCTGAGAACTCAAATGATAACGTGGTAGATATGAATTTTCAATTTAAACTAATTGCGTTTTCAATTTAAACTAATTGCATTTTTTCCATAAATAAAATAATTTAAACTAATTGCATCTCGATTCAAACTTTTTTTTTGACACAATTTTTAATTTAACTTTATTTTTTAATTATCTCTATATTTTTGCAATATTGGAATTAATATGATGTGTCACAACCATGAGTGTGGATAATACTATGCTAATGAGTAGTGCTTTCATATTTAAATCACTGAAAATTATAATAACAATTGAACATCTGAATTATTTCCAGTCGGTTGTTGCCCTTGTCACTGTACTTTCTATGGTGGTGAGCAAGCATGTGAAGTTGATCCAGGCTGAAATTAAATAATCAACAAAAATTCATAGTTATCAGTAATCTTTATAATAATTTATAATATACACTAAGAGTTAAATTAATTTCTATGAAGTTCGAACATTTTTTGGATTAGGCATGTCTCGATGTCAGACACGTGTTGTATACTACATTGATATAACATGAAACATATAATTACACTGCGTTATGTAATTTTTTTTAAATTATTAGCAATGTCGGAGTGTCAGTATCCGTGTGTGTTTCTGTACTTCATAGATTAATTTCCTTACCACACATGTATGAACATCATCACATCCACACAATAGCTTTCCATTGAGAGTGTCCACAGCCTGAAATGACCCTCCTCCTTCACTCCTCTGCATTGTAACAACCAAAATTAAAATAATATATAAGGATTTTGATTAAATTTTATTTTCTTAATCAACCAAATTTAGAGGAAATAACTAATAAGCTAGAGATAAAATTTGCTTAATTAAATCAACCTTATAAAAATCAACAGCAACAAAATTAGCCCAACGGTTACCAGCAGCACCATAACAAGTGTGCAGCATGTCAATGAGTCCACCAGAATTATCTTGACATGTGACTGGCTTAAATGGAGCTGTTCTAAAATAGTTTACCAACACTAGGGATTTGCTTTTGTCATTAAGAGGAGGTGATTCTGCCCTGTTTGGACAACTTCCTTCTTTCCTTCCCCCATCCCCATCTACACAATGTCAAACAAAGTATAAATATATAATAACTAATGAAAATGGAGTATTTGAAAACAACAATGATGAATAGACAACCCTAAATTTCGTACACACATTCAACGTCTCATTTTCTATCTCTCTTTTGACCAAACTGTCACATCCCTCTTTTTTTTTTCTTCTCTTTTTCACTCTTTGTTACAAGGTGTCTACACCGACATAAAGTGTACACAAAATATTTCCCATTACAAAAATAGTTGTGATAAATATAATGAAAGTAGTAGTAGTATTGAAATCCATGATTCAATTGCTTTAAACAAGTTAAAATTGGATGAAATCTCAATCAAATCGCCAAAATACCAGGATGAAATCTGAATCGAACCGTCAAAGACTAGTTCAAGGTTTAACCAGTTACCTTCATGTTAAAGATAAAATAAATATATAGATATATTTGATGGATGTTGTTTACTTACACTGATTTTCAACCATGTAATTCCACTGGTAAGCAATGCCCTCACTTTGTTCCTTGGACTTTTTAGAAGTGAACACTAGTAATCTTTGGTTTTTGGCTACCATATCACTCACTAGAGGCCAATTTCCACCATTTTTTGGCATGCTAGCCAATGGAAACCAATACTTCTTAAGACCAGCTTTGTTGAAGACATTTGTCAAACCATTTGGGGCTTCAACATAATCTTCCAAGATAAGTGTGACAATTTCATTTGGATTTGTTGACAAAAATGCTTCAATTTCCTTCAATGTGTCAATAGCTGGTTCCTAATAGTATATCACAAAGTTAGTGATTATAGTTAAAAAGATTGCAAATCGTTTCTAATGTTTAAATAAATCACGTGCAACCGATTTTACGATGCAACTGACTATAGATCGTTAGATTACTTTTATCTTTATCTAACCGTAAAAGTCGACTGTAGAGAATCCAAACCATTATGAAAGCATAGATTAATAAAAGACAAATAAATTAGGTGGATAAATTTACATACAAATGCGGTGAAGTCATGGCAATGGCCTTGAAATGAATGACATAACCACACATCTCCATCAAAATCATATGTATCTAACATTAGTGCCCGAACTCCATTCTACAAATTAACAATTGTTGAAACAAAATTGTGAGTGAAATTAACATGGTCTATAAGCTTCCAAAAAAAAAAATTGAAAATTCATCATATTTTAACCATGTAATATATTTGTAATTTGAATAGCATACGTTAAGTTGTTGGGTGATGGTGTCTTCTTGATTGGTGACTGTAATTCGAGGCACGCCTGTGTGAGATGGTTCCCCTTCAATTGCAAATGCATTATGCGTTGTCAAAAATGCATATTTATTGAATGGTAGAGAATTATTCTGTTCATACAAAAATGAGAACAATTAGCAAGAGATCAAGATTAACATTACTTAATTTTCTTGTCCTTTTTACTTCAAAAGTAAAATTGTAGGGTTAATTGCATGTTTGGTTAAGTATTGTGGTTGTGCAATTTAGGTCTCTCGTTTTACTATTTTTCGCGTAAGTATTGATTGATGTGTCACCGTCATCTAAAAATCGGCTTATGCACATGAAAGGAAGGAAATTTCTAGTAATAGTTTCAAACTTGTTGTCTTTTTTCGTTTCTAATTTCAAAGAAAAGTTATGTTAGCTATGAGATTTGTATTCCGCTTTAACAAATAATGTAAAAAATGAGAGGAGATTACACAGATAATCACAAAGTAGAAAAATATAAAGTTTTAAAGTCATACAATCAAGATGTTTGAAGGGGTAAAATTGTAATTAACTAAAAATTGTATTGTTGTCTCCCCCATCAATGTGAGGACAAGGTGTTCTATGGTCACAAGGTTTGGACATAAAGTTTAGGTACACACTTAAAACAGAAAAAGAAAAAAATATTAAATAATATATACTTTTAAAATTATTAAATGATGTATACTTTGGATTGTGAACAACCAAAGTATTCTCCAATTTCCTCTAAAAAAATGTTCATTTAATGTGAAATGGTTTAGAAATAATTTCTATCCTACCCCACCAAACAAGAAAAATGCAACGGGACAAATCAAAGTGATCCAACCACCATATGGTTGTTGTTGGATGCTAAATATTTGAGTTTGTGTGGGTCAGTTTTTTATGCAAAATGTAATGTAACATTAAAGCAGACATAAAATATACATGTCGACACCAATAATAATTTGATAAAAGAAATTAAATGAATATAATAAGATGTGTAAATGTCCTCACCAAAAAAAAAAAAATATATAAA
>Ga0228710_1004514_pt1 | contig 21988 bp, 10 predicted proteins | sample MedpolnodulmetaG_FD_177995 | JGI IMG/M metagenome (GOLD analysis project Ga0228710, IMG submission 177995) | Root nodule microbial communities from Medicago polymorpha collected in Santa Monica, California, United States - pink nodules | ecosystem: Host-associated > Plants > Roots > Nodule...
TTCCTATATATATGTTTTTATCTAAATATATATACATATTATAAGGAAAACAATTAAAAATTGTTCACCTTTAAAAAAAATAAAAAATTGTTCACATTCTTTCAAAAAAATATTAAAAATTGTTCACATAATTTATTTTTAAAAAAATTAAACCGTCTTTAGTAATTCAACAATATTTTTTTTTTTGACAAAATAATTCAACCATTGTTGAAATCACATTTCACCTTAACTCTTGATAAAAAAAGCATTTCCCACTGACTATTTATATCTTCATCAAAAAAATATTATCCAGCATTATAAATTCATTAAAGAATTTTTAATTTACTAGCTTAATTTTTTTTTTCATAGTTCACAATGTCATAGTATTAGATTCAAACTTTACCTGCGAAACAAAAGATTCAGATTTTACATTCCTAAAAAAAAAATTATATTCAGATTTTACATATTAACATATAAGGTCTAATAATTCGAATTTCACCTTAACGATTACGGTTTTTATAATTTAAAAAAGACCATTATATTTTTTTTGAGGAAAAAAGACCATATTAAAAAGTGTCTTTTAATTAAAGAGTATGTTGCTATTACTTCTCTACTATAAAATTGTAATCACTGATTAGGAAAAAGTAACAATTAAATTTCAAACAATATAGTCTTAAGAACAAGTTTAAAGAAAAATAAAAAGAATAAATGTTACTGGAACAAAATATATAACATTCCAACCAATGAAATATAATGCATGTTTTATTATAAATTCATGAAGTAAAGAGTTTACATTCAATATGGCTTGGTACAATCAATAGGCTTAAATGTAACAGTATTTTGAACAAGATTATAACCAACCAACAAGTTCTGTTGAGCCACGTTTCCAAAGATGGCTCTTTGAGATGGGATAAAAGCCAAGCAAGCAATTCCATCAGAAACTTTAATAAAGGTACTAATAGAATACAATTTAATATCTGCACCTTTAAAATGTGCAGTGATTAAAGGAGCTTCAAATCCATGATATGCAACATTATAGCAAAGTTTAAATGTACCATTTGGATCTTCAACATGCTCCAGATTAATATATTCTGCTACTGCTGATTCAAATCTATAATAAACATCATAGGGCAAAAATGTAAATGTTGTACCAGAATCAATTAAAATGTTACCCTCATTACCACCATATGTAGTAGGTCCTCCAAATTCTATTAATTTGTCTCCCACGGTAAATGCTTCCAATGTTAAATAGTAACCACTTTGTGCATACTTTTTCACTATAGGAGTTGTCATAGCCCCATCACCATAAACCACCGCGGCATCACCGAAATTGAGTTTGCTCGTTGAGTTAGACAACCAAGGACCCAAACAATAAGAGAATTTTCCACCAATTGATGTACCCAATTGAGATGGAAGAGACATAGGTCCACTTCCAAGGCCAACTATACCAGAGCTTGGGCCATGAAACGTCCCCGTATTTCTGTATCCACATCCTATCATTGTTTTTGGAAATGAAACTGAGTAGCCGGTGGTGGAATCTAATGTAAGAGTCTCCACACTAAGATATCCTTGTGAAGTTGATCCATCCATATACTTAGAAGTATATTCACAAAAACCTAGTACATCACAAGAGGTAGTTCTCATAGATTGACATGTGTTGGACAAGCAAGGTATGTTTTGGTAACTTGATGATAATGAAGGGTCAAATATAGGTGTGATTTGGGGGTAACATTGTTCACAAGGCTCACATTGAAGCCAAACAAGGTCACTACCTGTATCAACAATGCCAAATACCTTAAATGGTGGGGTACCAATTGAATAACTCATGAGATACTCACCTTTATCAGAGTTTACGTTTGATTGAGGTGTACTAGTGAGAGAATATTTGTAGACACGGTTGATGGAACGACGCACAGCATTTGCAACGCGTTCGTATTTGTTTTGTGTAGGTTGGTAGAAAGGTGATTTTGAAGAGTCGCGATGGATGAGTTCAAGAGTGAAACCATTGTTTAGAGCATGAGAAAGAGAAATAATGAAACAAAAAATGGTAAAGAAAAGAAGTGTAAGAAATGAATGTGTGCTCATTGTTGGTATGTATCAGAGAAAGATATATGGAGATGTTAGAATTGTGAAAATAACGTGCAAACTATCTACGTTCTAATTTGTGATTATAACCTTAAGTTTGTGTTTATGTATGTTCTTCACAACGTTTTTATAAGACTCTTTGTGAGATTGTGTTGCTGGAATCAGGTAGGAAATAGTAAAAATATGGTAAAATGTTTATGAAGCTTTATTATAATTCCTATCTAACATTAATGGGATTTTATTTAAAATTTCTACCAAATTTGATTAAAGGTGATATAATTTCATTCAATGCAATTACTTTTTGATTGTATTAATTGATTAAATTCAACTTTTAATATTTTGTTATCTTCGCAAATATTTTTTTTGAAAGGCGCCTATCTTCGTAAATATTATGTTAAGGTAAATGGTACCGACCCTTAGATCATATTTAATGGTCATTTTTAAGAAACTCATTTGGAGTTTCATACACTACTAATTTTAAGAAACTCATTTTAAACATTATTTTAATCATCTGTCATCAAATGTGATACTCTTTAACATATTTTTTAGGATATAATTGACGGGTGACCAGATAACGGAAACATAATAATAGGTGGTTCAATAAATTTTGGAGAATCTCTGATACCGTTTTAGAATATGTGGATGAATCTTATACAAGTTAAAAAAATCAATTTGCAAGGTGATGATTGCTTTCATTTATAAACGTATATTCAAGTCATTTCGCATCCAATACAGGATTCTTACACTACTAGAGAAGATAATTTTATTGTTGGTTTCTTGGCCACAATGGTTGTTAATTGTGGTGGGTGAAACTTAATTCTTAGTGGTGGGTTAAGGCGTTTATGTCTAGTTTGTCTTTTGATTTCAATGCCCAGTGGAGTAATCCATCTCTTTGTATTGGTTATTCCACCGGATAATGCCGCTTGTTGGCTTTATTTCTTATGGTTTTATTTTATTAGTACTTTGACTTTTTCTTGTGATTCCTTGATATGCACTCTTTGTGCTTATCTTGGTCTCATTAGTTTCATCTTTTAACATATTTTTTTTGGCTTCTTAAAATAAAAAATTTGTGGCGGGTTTAGTTTAACTTTTTAAATTTATTCTATCTTGTTATAATAGTCTCATAATTAAAAAAAATATTAATCATAAACATTAATTTATCATTTTCTAGAAAATCATTACTGAAATAGTAATTTCTTCTCACCCCTCCCACCAAATACTTTCTCTCCCCTCAAAACATCCAAATAAAGTTTGTAAGACTGTAAGTCAATCTTATTCAATTTTACCTTCATAATAATAGCTATTTTAAATCGGAAGCATCCAGTTAAGATCCTCTTCGGTTTATACTCGTTCCATTTGTTTCATTACCGAAGTTTTTGGTGTATAAATATTCGACTTATGTCTTCAATTATAAAAATATGGCCATTTATTCTTTAAAAAAAAATGTCAATTTATATCATTTATTTACTTCAAAACAATAACAATGAATATTTTCATTTTGTTTGCGAAATGAAGAAGATCTCAACCCAAGGATTACTTACATTGTTTTTGCTTTGAGACGAATATGAAATTGTTGTAAAAGTAAAATAAAATAGAGTAAATTACACACCCCTCCCTTTAAAGATGTTTGAATTAGACTCTTCTCCCCTCTTATCTTAAAATATACACTCCCCTCCCCTCTAATTCAAAACATATTAGAAAACTTTTCACTCCCTTCCCCTAAAAGAAGCTTGAATTACATTCTCCTCCCCTCTTATGTTAAAATCTACACTTTACTCCTTCAATATTTTTTTAATTTCTAATAATCTAGCGAAAAAAGAAAAAACTAACACTTCGAAAAAAAATAGTATTGCGGGTCTATTTTAACATAATAAAAATTTGAATACATATTTTTCGTTATTTTTTACAGGGGGTCTATTTTAATATATAATAAAAAATTGAATACATATTTTTAGGGTTAATAGGTCTTTACCCCTTGTAATTTCTTTTTGATTAACCCCCTGTAAAAAATATTTGTTTTGATTTACCCCTGTAAAAAAAAATTGTTTTGATTTACCCCCTAATAGACCAAACAAAAACGAAAATTTCTCGTAAAAAAAAATAAAATTGGTTTTTGTTTGGCCTATTAGGGGGTAAATCAAAACAATTTTTTTTTACAGGGGGTAAATCAAAAAAAAAAATTTATAGAGGAGAAAACCAGAAATGACCTATATTACAGGGGGTAAAGACCTATTAACCCTTAAATTTATTACTATATAAGTTATCATTTCTTTGGTAAAAAAAAGAGGTATCTTTTCTTTCTAAAAAAAATGTCATCTTTTCATTTTTGGTTAGGAAGTATATAAGGTATCCCGTTATTCATTGGATTAACTGTTTCCTATGTAAAAAAAACCAATCAGTATTAACTATTAAGTTTTTCTTTTAGGGAAGTATTAACTATTAACTATTAAGTAACTGTTTCCTTTTTCTTAAAAAAAAAAAACTCTTTCCTTTTTGTTTTTTTTTCCTCTTTTTCTTTTTTTAGGGGAACTGTTTCCTTTTTAATGACCAAACTAGATTGTTGACCCGTGTGTCGCACGAGTTTATTGTTAAGGGATTGACATACGAATAATAAAATGCAATATATAATTGGTAACAGTGAAAAAAAGAACCCGTGATAATCTATAGTAGACAAAATAAAACACTTCATAAAATGTATAAAATCTGAAAATATTATAAAAGAAAATTCGGTAATCCTATCAATAATTCGGTAAACGAAATATGAAATTTTTAGTACATTGGCATGTAGATTTATCACGCATTGCAAAATACTTCCTCATATACGAAGTTAGACGTCACATTGATATCAAAAAACACTACTAATAACAATCCAAAAACCATTACTTAAGTTATATGCTTCGAAAAACATGCTTTTTTAGGTGTCTATCTAATAAAACAACACCTGCGTACACATTCTGTTCCATAATTAATTCTTTTTGAGCAGCTGTTCCATAATTATTAATACAATTAAACAGATGATGATATTATTAGTTAAAAACAATGACCACCAGTAAAATAAATGACTACTTATTTAACAAAACAAAAAACCACCAAGTACTATTGCAGAATCACTTTCCCCTTCCTCTATATGCAATCCGATCAAAGGAAAGGTGATTCTCACCTCAAAATTCATTCACAGTTGCACAACTTTGCTTGCAAAGAAAGAAATAATAAAAGTATGCATAGGAAATAAAGGCTAACAGCAGAATAAGGTTTTGAACGAAACAAAATTCAGTAAGTTCAAAAAACATGACATTACACGATAGAGTCTGAATCCTTAGATAATAGACCAAGAAATTGCAACAAAACTAAATAGGAAGGCTGCCAAAATTGGTGTAAACATCTCAAACTAAAAGCAAAAAACGCAAAAAGGATATTCCAATTCTCAAAAAAATATGCATATCGATAAAATGCATGTTAAATTAGAATACCAGTTAAGCAATGGTGTGAGAGGAAGGTTGTAAGGTCACATCCTTCCATTTGCAAAAATCAAAAAATCAAAATATATGATTCTTCTGCTGTCTGTGTAATTTACCACGGTTTAGGGTTTTTTTTGTTGAGAGAAACATAATTTAGGGTTTGCTATATATAGCCGAGTTTGCATGGAAATTAGGGTAGCCGAGTTTGCATGAAAATTAGGGTATTCTGTTTGTAAACGTATTAAATAAGTGTACAACAACTTGTCAAAAAAAAAAGTCTACAAAAACAATAGATATATACAAACGATGACACAACATGATAGGAATGAAAAGCTCATCAGTGAGGAGAAATATCAGGGATTGTTGCATTTTAGAGGGAATTTGTTAGGTTAAATTGGTGCGCTGCATTTCAGATGGAATTTGTTAGGTTAAATTGCTGCTAACCTAATGCAGCATTTTAGAGAGAAATTATTAGGTTAAGTTGCTGCAGACCTAACAAAATTAATAAATAAGGATAAAAGTGATGTTGTTGTTTTACTTTCAAACTAGTTAATTTGGTATTGATTTTAAAAAGTAATGATGTAATATGTCATAGTACCATGATTATTCTATTATATTGGAGTGTGCATCTCTTTGTTCTATTTAATTGTCATTTTAATAGTTCTATGTAACATTATTTGTTTATCAATACTAATTTTTAGTTATTTATCGTAGAAAGATAAATAGATGTAATAAAATAATAATTAGTTAAAAGAATTATGTAAAAAAGATAAACAATGGTATTAAAAGTAACAAAATTTATTAATTGTATTGTGATTCAACACAAAGTTTTATTTATGGAACCACTTATGTGCATCATAACTTACTGTGTCTGACGTTTATGTAATTCACATTGGTGTGCTGTAAAAGTATACCACATAATCATAATGAGTGTTACTCATTTATTTAATCTCTTAGTTATTTGTTTTTGAGTGGTGATTTTGTAAGTTCTCATAACATTGAATGATATCTAGCAACACATATCTACTGTCTAAGTGGTGAGAATGTCACGTGATTTTATGTAACATTTATGTATAATGATGATGTGTATAATTACCGTTTTTTTATATCTACATTGAAAACAAGACATAACATGTGTCACCTCTGTAGAATTCAATATTATACTCCTTGATACCCAAATATACTTAGTAATAACATATAAACACAATCTCATATTGACATATCTCAAAACGACCATGTATACTAATCATATTTTATCATGGGCCCCACAAATATTACTTTTACTATGTAGGAGGGGCAAATTTTATCTAGATCACTCATGTCCCTCTAGATTACTCACGAAGTGTCCAGTTAACCAATTCTATATTTGTCTTGTTACAAACAATGTTTGACGACAATAGCAACTCAAATCCTCTTATAGTTTCTATATTGATTAAGAGTGACATACACCACTTTCAATCCATTTTGAAATGCTAACACAAATATTTCTTGATTCAAATTTATGACTTGTATCGTGGCTTCAATAAGCGACCCAAATATTCCTTCAACATTTTAGAATGGCCTTGACCAACATTGAAAAGGCTCTTCGATATAACTTGTTAGTGTTTCGTCACCAAAAGTTAATGAACCATTTTTTGAGCAAAGTCAGTATATCCGGTGATATAGTACCAATGCAAATTCATGTACCAACAAAGTGCAACATCTTTTAGGGTTCCTAAAAGGAGTTTGAACTTTAGAGATTCCATAGCTCCAGTAATAGCCATTTAGGTGTTGATGACCTTTAAGTGCTCATGGGGACCTCCCGTCCTAACAAAACTCTATGTGTGGGGTGATTTAAAATTCTATAAGGATTGAGGGTCATTTGATTGACCCTCTTGCTTGTCTTCCTCAACTCGTTCTTGTTGAATGCCTTTAACCTGAGACTGCTATCCATCTTTCTGATGACGCAATTCTTCCATAGTGGCTTGAATTATTACAAGGGACTCATTCTTCTTGAATGGAGGTTGGACTCACACCATCTTTCTTAGTTTATCAAGGTATGGTCGGAAATGTATTTACCGCGTCCATACAGTGGGTGCTATATGTTCATGCTAGAGATTGTAAGTTAAACCTTCTTGGTGATGTACCACACACACACACACACAGAGAGAGAGATTGTAACTCCCGTTCATCTGTTATCATTAGATCGACTCGTGTGTGTCCATTTTCTTAGGTAACTTCCTGTTCCCTCTCTAATACTAAGGTCATGTTCCTTATGGCCTAGATAGATTAATCTTGCATGTGTATCTAAGACATTCTCGTGTTTAGATATTCAAATTATGGCATATTATTTTTGCTTATTTGGCCCGAGAGTTTCCTACTTTATGGGTCGGGTTGACATGTGAAGTTACGATGGTTTACAAGTGATCAAAGAAATTTGCTTCAAATGTTTTAAATGTCTTGAAGTCATCAACTACTTTCATTTTTGCTTTAAAAAATACAACTAAGCATTTCTGTTAAAAGATTTTAATACAATGCCTAACTAAGTCTAACAAGTGTTGAAATTTCAACTGAACATAAATCTGAATGAATTATCTTTTTGATGAAGACAAAAAACATAGAAATATCAAAGATGAAGTTTTGAGAACTATATTTAATATTTATAACTCTTATTTATAAGAGTTATCCATTCCATTAAGCTTGAATTTGGCTGGTAAGTATTAAAGAGAGCTTTCTATAACACCTCTTATTTAATTTAGAGGACTAGTAGAATAACTTATACAGTTGACAGTCATTTTGAGTAATAAAAGTAATCTCTAAATTATATTGGAGGAAAATCTTGTAACAACATAAAACATTTAAAAGACTAGTACGAGAGTCATCTTTACTCTATATTAAACTTGGTAAATACTCATGAAACATTTAAGTATTTATCAAGTTTAATGTTTAGAGTCTGGTAGAGTTCACAATCAAAACAAAGTTCAAAGTCTAATGCAGCGAATAAGTAAAAAGAGAGAGAGAAGAGAAAGACACAAAACAATTATACAGGTTCCTTCCACAATCCGGAAGTAGTCCTGTCCCCCCTGACACTTCCAAGGAGAGTTCACTAAATCAATATCTAATTACAAATGCTCAAGCACAAAAGCAAGAGACTTCCAAATACTCAAGCACAAAAGCAAGAGATTTCTTATGCTAAAGCACAAACGCAAGAGACTTCCTATGCTCAAGTACAAAAGCAAGAGACTTCTAGACAAACAAAATTACACAGAAAAATATTTGAGGTTGAACACTTGATATACAATCAGAGGTGTTCACAATAAAAATCTGATACAGACTCTTAAGACTCTAGAATTTCTAAAATACGAAAGTTGTTAAGAAATTCTAAGTGAACTTTGATGTGCAACAATTTCAGCAGAGTTTTTGCACTTGTAAATTGTTGGTGAGTCTCTTTTACAATCTTCAAGTCTTCACTCATTTATATAGAGGTGTGAGAGATACGTTGAGGATTGGCAGTACATCAAAAGAGTCGTTATTGAAGCTTGATTATCACCAACGATATGTTGCTTGATTTGGTTAATGTCCTAAGAGGGAACAATTTTAAATTCATTCCTTGTTTGGATAATTCACCAGCGTAGACACAACTGTATCAGTACTATTGCAGACATGAAGAGTGAGTAGTGGTTGTACAATTGTACTATGTCCTTTTCCTGCGCTCTTCAATGAATAAACATCCAATGACTTCTAATTCATCTGAAATAGTCGTTGCTCCAGGCTTCTATTCCTTCTGCAATGATGTGTCTTCAAAATAACAGAATTTAACTAACTGTAGCTTCTAGTCTTTAGACTCTGATGAACTTCAGCTTCTGATGATCTTCAGACGCTTGATGACGTCAGCTTCTTATGGTCTTCAGACTCTGTCTTGCAACATAAGCTTCCTTTAGTAACTCCTTTGCTCTCTTTTGTTCTTTCAAAACTAATACTTGAAATTAAGGACTTATAAATTTTTGTCTATAGTCCTGCGCACTTGAACAAATATTAACAATTTCAATTGACTTTTTAATACCTTGTTATCATCAAAACTTAAAGTGGTAAAGTTAAACACATTTTGTTCCAACAGTTACAACATAAAACATTTGAAAGACTTATGCGAGAGTCATCCTTACTAACTCTTTATATTAAACTTGATAAATGCTCATGAAACATTTGAAAAGTCGACGATACAATATAAAATCCTAAGTCTAGACTCTACCTGTGATCTGGCTTTCACCTAAATGATTGACAAGTAGTTATAACCCTCAACCATTCAATGTGTATTGACATCTGAAAAAAATAATAATGTGGAATTAGATATACTATCTCATTGAGTTCCCAAAAAGGGGTAAAACATAAAACACCATCAATGGAAAATCATCGCTTAAAACTCATATTAAGAAATCTTCTTATTAAAAAATCATACATTCATAACTGTGTCATTTAGGATTTATGACGAACTGTCCTTACTTTAGATTCATAAGCTAATAATAAGTAATGCACCTGATAGCTTCATGATATCACATATACATAAATATACACATAGTTCATAATATTTCAACAAGTTCCTCTGGACACTGCTTTAGAAAGAGAGATCCCTCTATTATTCGAGGTCTCCCTAAATTCTTCACATTTATCATGGTGTTTCCGTTATATTCACTACATTGTAACCAAAAAAAATTAAATCCATTACATAGTGGCTTAATTATGCAGCTAGTAGCCATCATAGTTTTATATATAATGACTATTGATAATACTAACGTACATAAAACACACACACACACAAATAGATACATGCATGCATGCATGCATACATACATACATACATTTCATGCTAACACTAACCCTATAATCATATCATTAACATGCGCAGTTGAATCATTTGCTCCCTACATAGAACATTGAATATGCATCATTTACAATCCTAGTTACCAATCATGCATTAATTGTTGGTTCTACTTCTACTATTAACCTTATAAAGGACTAGTATTTCCTTTGCATCTATTCATATTCCTACAAGCTTAGAGGGAACAAGACAATGACCATATGATTGATAAGTGGCTTGCGACTACGGGCAGCAAAGGTCGGGTCATGGGCTTCGAAGCCAACTGTATATCTGCCCCTTTGTATCAGGGAAATTGTTCTTCTAACTTTAAAAATTGCATTCACACCCCAAAATTACCTAATTGAACCCAACGGCAGTTAACTATCGTTCGCCCCAAACGACAGTTAATTGCCACAGTGTTCTGGTTTATTCCAGAATAGCAACAACCGTTAACTGATTCTTTCAAAACACAACTTCAAGCAAAATTCTCCCTCCATACTCAAGCTAATAAAATTTCTTCAACTTCAAGCAAATCAAGTTCAACTTTAACCTCAACTACAAGTAAGTATTCATGATCTTTTGCATAAAGTCGTTTTGTTTTAAATGTTAGATTTTTTTGTTTAAAGTTGTCATGTGTTAGTTTTTAGGGTTTATGAAATTGTCAGTTTTTTTGGTAGTTAATGATCAAATGCTTACATGTTTGAACTGTGAATGTTAATAAGAGTAAGATTAAGTGCAATGTGGTATTTTAGAAATTGAAATAACAAAATGAACCCATAATGTATATTTTGCACTTTAAGTGTTTGATGAAATGTCTCCATAAGCTGTTCATTGATTTTTTTCCATTGTTTTTTGTTGTGTAGATATTTCTGACAACCTAAACCCACATAGGTGTCAACTTAGCATCGTTGAATCGCAGCCACTCTCTCCTCGCGGGCACTATTAGTCAAGCAACATTTCTTTTTAACCTAAACCCACATAGGTAATTAACTATTGTTTGCTTTAAAACGGTAGTTAATTCCCGTTCAAATACTTTTTAAGTCGATTAAAATATTTTTTAAATCGGTGTAATTAGTTTAAAAAGTTTTCCGATCAATAATTAATTGTTGTAGGAGGTATTTTGAATAATTTGATGTGCATGTGTCATAAGTGTCTAAAGAATTATTTAAATAACTAGGTCTGTTGTACTTGAACAAATCTTGTATAGTTACAAGATCAAACATATAGTGTTTGGACACACAAAGAAACTCTTATCCCTAGAATGTCAAATCAAATTTTTATCTATTTTATTTTATTATTAGAAAAATTTATTTATTTTGTTGAAGGAAGAAAAAGTTATTTATATATATGTGCTTAAACACATTATATTTGGTACGATACAAGACTTACTCATTAGATAAAGTGAGGTTCACGCTAATTAAAGGAAAAACCCATACTTTTGATTGGCTAATGGAAAAACAAGGTTTCTTCATAAACATTGTCGCAAAGCATAAGAGAGAAGGGGATTTTGGAATTGCAACATATACTTAAAATATAGAGTTCATTAAAGAAACTCACACATTAAAGAATAAAAAGTGGTGACCCTAAATATCAAACGTTGTTACAATGTTTTACCATACGAGCTGCGTGACTATAACTTTTTAATTCTTGTAACTTTTTTAATTCTTCAAATGATGTTTGATTTATTTTACCCAACAATTTAATATAAAATTTAATTTGCATTCAACATGTAAAACTTTTTTGCACATGTAGTTGGAAAAAAGTTTTACAATGTGAGTGAGTAGAAATTAATCTCTTTAATATGAATAAAATAAATACAAACTAATAAATGAAGCTTCTATATCTTTCTTTATCAGAATTGAACTGGTTAGTTATCTTAGAGCTCTTCATGAGAAATTTGTTGCCCTAAGCTCTCCCAACATTCTTTTGTGTTGCTCAAACTCTTCATCCATATATCCTCCGCTACAAATGCTTCACTATCATTGTTACGATGCCATGACCAATGTGCATGTGTTTCGTTCACTATTCTCAACCTTCCGTGACCAAAGCTTGCCTCTCTATACAATGAGAGTGGACTTGGAGGCTTCTTAAACCTATACAATCCAACAATCAACATGTACATGTGCATAAATATAAATATACAAATATAAGAAGAAAAAAATTTAAAAAATATATGTAGGTCAACAATATTAGCTTAGATAGTAAAATAAACTTCATCATTAAGAAGAAAAAAATATTAAAAAATAAAATGTAGGTCAACAATATTAGCTTAGATAGCAAAATAAACTTCATTAAGGTTTGCCACTCACTTTAGTGCAAGTCCCTCACGGTTTCCTCCATCACCAATTGTCACGTACAACGGACCACATGGATCAGCCTTATTGTCATAGATTCTAGTCTGCATTGCAAGGGATCAAAGTAATTAGAATGATTTAAAAAATAATAAGTGAGATGGTAAATAAATAAAAAAGTTGCAACTGCGACAAAAATTAGAGACAAAAAATGAAACAAGTATCTAAATTTAGCGCCTATAATATTTATGGACCAAATTAGATATAGATTTCATCTTTGTGTTTTTAAATTTTCTCCGTTATTTCAATTTTTTTAGTAAAGAATCGTGACATGATCAATATTAATATGACATACAAAGCGTTCGTATGCATGGACATGCCCCGCAAAAACCAAGTCAACACGAGCCTCATAAAACAAATCTTCCATGGCCTGTCTCATTTCTTCACCTTCACCTTCATGTGCCTCATTAGTATTATACCAAGGTGCATGCAACAAGGCAATCACCCAAGGTGTTCTCTTCCTATCAATCTTAGCTAGGTCAGATTGAAGCCATTTATATTGTTCGGAGTGTGCATCAAAATCAGTGTAAGAACCCAACATGATGATATGAGTGCTTGCAACTTCAAATGAGTAGTAGAGGTTTGAGGTAGAGCCACTCTCATTGTAGGGCATGAGCCAACGAGCATTGTAGGATCTGAAGGCATGTGGTTGGATAATAGGGATACTCTCAATCTCATGGTTGCCTTCGGTAACCATCCACGGCCTCTGGCTTGCGTAGGGTTCCACCAAACGACCGAATGAATCCCAAAGTGGTTGATGGGTATCGGCATAGGATAGATCTCCGGGTAACAAAAACACGTCGTAGTCTTTGCTATCAATGTGTTTTAAGGTTGATTTTGTCCATTCCGTTTGTCCCAAGTCCCCTACATATAAGTAAGTATTTTATACAATGCAACTCTACTAAGCAATATTGCTAGCAAAAATTGTAGAAAAATGAAAGAGGGATAAAAGTAAGGCATGCGATGCAATGAAAGAGATGTAAAAATATAGGCATGTATTCGATTTTAAAGTGGGAAAAATTTAATGTTAATTAAAATGAATTGATTCTATAAGATTGTTTTGGTTAAAATCGTGATGCAAAATTAAATTAACAACTCACCCACAACCACAAATTCAATAGGTAACTTGAGTGGAGGTGTCTTGAAAGAAAACTCAGGACCTGATCCTCCACATCTATAGAAGTAAGTAGTGCTTGGATTTAGAGGCCCAATTACCACATGATGGATCTTGCCTGATTTGTACAAGAAATAACGGTAGGAGGTGTGTTCACCAATTTCTTTTTTGCTATATTCACCTCCTTTTATTCCGTACTCTACCAAAGATTCGGAGTCTTTTTCTTCTGTTATCCATGACACTCTCATATGATCTTTCCCTACCAATGAAATGTGCACCTTTTGACACACAAAAATTCGAATTTGGTAAAAAATAATGAAACTATTCAATAGAAATATTGAGAATATGTATATGATTGATATATTTTTAAGGTTTAACAATATGTAAAATAAATATTATTCAAACATATATCACAATATAACTATTTTTTTTTTAAAAAAAAACAATCAATGTTAATATGTTAGTAGTAATTGTTAATTTGTTTTTAAACGTGTATTCGATTTGACGTGAGAAATCAATCTACTCCTTAACTCGCACACCCGACTACCAAACCAATCTTATATTCCCCGGCAATATTTACAAATTTGATGCGAAAGGATATAAGGAGTGGAATGTATAACAATTAAGTGTGTATTCGATTTGAGATGAGAAATCACTCCACTCTTTTTACTCTCTCACCCGACAAACCAATCTTATATCCTCACACAATATAACTATTTACATTTAAAAACATTATAACAAAGTGACATTATAAATTATACAAATATAAAATGAACCTGTTGAGGGTCAGAATCTGAGCGTTCATGATGAGTGAAGATGAATTTTCCAGAAGGTTTACGAGAAAAAGCATTTGCATGTGATTGTAGGGATTGAGGGAACAACAAGAAGCATAGGATGTGAAGGAAGAGATGAATCAACATATTGTTGTTTTGGTTTTTGAACTTGTTAATGTTTACTTTATGAATACGAATGACATTAAGCTATATATAAAGGTGTTTAATTTGGACAGAAAGGATTAAATAAAATAATGCATTTCAATTTCAAAGAGTATTTCCCTAATTAACATATAATTGATTTTTTTTGGGAATAACTTCACGGAAAGTCTCACTATCCTTCTTCTTGGATTGCTTCCCCGTCTCTCTAGGATACGCACATTTTGTGATGCCAAGTGCTAACTTATGTTTATATATTTATTTTTATATCATTTTTTTTTTTTGAACAAGCCAAAATGAAATATATTATAACACAAAAGGTGATTCATCTCGCACAAGATATGCAAAAGAGAACCACCCCTCAAAAGTCACAGATACTATTTTTATCATCATAGTACATGCTTTGTATTAATTAACTAGTTCAAGTCCCTTAACTTTAAAATAAAATAGAATATTTTTCATTTTCTTAAACATATTACAAGGTAAATTATTTTTTAAGCAACAAATTAAAATGCACATTTATTTAGTATGGATTAGCATAGACGTTATGAAACAGAGACTTTGTAATTTCGAAGTTAATACTAAATATTTGTGAGCACGTTATATCCGAATATATTTGGAATATACTTGTAGAATAAAAGAAGGCCAGTGTTGAGACAGCAAGTGTCATTTTTAATTAAAATATATATTTATATTGTTTATATAGAATTGTAAAGTCCAACTATGGAGGTTGGATCTCATCAACAACAAAAGAAAAATTGTGGAAGTTGAAAATTTAGTCTTAGGTTGAGATCTCTGTGGGTAAATGCCGTTATCATAATGGTTAAGGTAATGGAAATATGTACCAAAAATTAGGTACAATTACTAGCAAGGTTCCAACAAAAATAAGGTCAGATGTAACGAGGGATTGCTTCTGAAGATATTTTTTTATGTACATGTTTAGTTGTCATGGGAGACACACAAAAATGATATTTATTTTTATTTTTGAGGGAATATAAATTGATATATAGATGAGCTAACATTAAATTGTAAAAAAGAAATGCTACACATTCTCGTGTGTCCTTCAGCTTTTGACTAAAATACTTCATTGCATGGGCGGTTCCACCACCCGGCGACCTCGGGCACTCGCCTGAGCTCAATCGATACTTTCTTTATATATCACCCAACCCAATAGCTCATTAACCCACTAAAAAAAATTGTGCGAATTCTGAAATTTCTCACATGCACACAACAAAAACACGTTCTTCTTCTTCTTCTTCAGGTCTGTGCCTCTCTCTCGTCTCAGCTCTCTGTTTCTTCTCTTCTTCAATCTCTCTTGTTGTTTGGTTGCTAATCTCTCAGTTCTCACTCACTCTAAAGGTAAGTCAACTGATTCTCCAATTTCTCCTTCCTTCCTTATTTTAGGGTTTTAGAATTGGAAATTGTGTTAATTGAAAAATTGGATGTGTAAATTATGCAATTTCTCCTTCCTTCCTTCCTTGTGTAAATTATCATTTACATAACATTCTATTTTGCACATCTTTTTGTTATTTTGTACATTGCATGCATGAGGTGAAATTTCATGTGTTAATAGAACTTGTTTTTATTATATGAGATTTCATGTGAAATTGTGAATCATCACAATATGTGTGATTATTGGTATCAACTATCAAGTCTGAACCTATCCTTTCCAGCTATATTTAATGAAGTCGTTTCAATTTCTTCTACTGCCAGTTAAATTGCGCAACAAAATCAACGATGTGTTGTTAAATGACTTGATGATATGTTACACCGCGAGCAGCAAATATTCAAGTGACTTGATGATGTCAATATTATTCGAACATTCACCGCAAACAGGTCTTGGAAAGGGCATTTACCTACTAATTTTATTTAGCACACTATTGGCAGGTTATATTTCATATCTCTTATTTCAAATTGTACTTTCGTTGACAAAATGACGAGCCTCTTTTGTTTCGATTTAAGACTATTTATATATATTATGTCACATGTGAATTTGCGGTTAAAATTTTGCCCAGGCTCTATAAAATTCATGGCTCCGCCAATGCCTCACCGTTCGAATTATATAACCCGAAAAAAATATAATTAAGATATATACTTTGAAATATGTTTATATACAAGCAACAATCAAAATATCATCCTATTCAGCAGTTGCTTTTAACAATTGTTCCTTATTTTTTTTTAATCTTATGACCAAATTTCAATGTAACCCGATAAATTAGCCTGAAAATAGAATTTTCGACTGCAACACAACAGAAATAGCTAATAATGATCTGAAATACAAGACACAATCCAGCAATGGGCTATAATGATTAAATTGACCATCCCCATCACAAAATAGGTTCAGTCTTTGTGCTTATACAATTCAGATTATGTAATTCAAATTTGTTTTTCACATGATTTTTTTGGGAAAATAGGGTGTTTGGATTTTATAATCCAAAAAAAATAAGTATTTCAGATTTTATAATCCGAATCAATGAAAAACACATTTTTTCACCAAAAATATAGTGGAAAACCTCATTTTAGATTATATAATCCAAAAATTCAAGAGCATTATTGGAATTTTGGAGGACGCGCAAGAAGAGCGGAGGGTGAAAAAAAAATATCTCTCTTTTTTTATTTGACGAAAGGGTCATTGTCTTTTTTATGTGTGAGATGTTGAACCTATGAATTATCTTATAAGGATATCAATTTTTAGAGATTTCCTTTTTCCACTCTATAAACTTCTCGCATGTCCTCCTCTAAAAACTTAGAAAACAATTGAATTATATAATTCGAACCGTGTTTATTTTTGTTCGAATTATATATAATCCAAATGATACAAAATTGGTATTTCGAAAGAGCGTGAAAAGCCTAAAGGGTAGGAAAACATCTCCATTTTCTAATAGTTCTCGGGAGTCCTATTTTTTTTCCTTGTTAGATACTTCCTCGACTATGTTGAAGTGATTTTTTAAGACCTTTGTGTTACTTAACTGGTTATTTAGTCATTTACTTACACTAACCATAGTTAGTGATTGATTAGTTCTAGTTAGTACATAGACCTATGTGTGTGTATATATATATATATATATCACTTGCTACTGTTACCGCTGATAAGAAAAACCTTTGTATACTTTTCAATATAGTTTTATATGAAGATGAATACATTATTTACTCTGTGTTGCGATGCCAAGACTTTGTTTTAAATGGATTTGAGCAATTTTGTTCCAGAAAGACCGTAACATTTCATTTCAAAAGTGGTTTTAATTTCTCTTTTTCGATTGTCCTTACTCCATTTTTTGGTTGATAAATGTGCTTACTCTGTTAATATGTTTTTTTATATGTTATTTCACTTTAATTTATACTTGTTTATTCTTATATAATTGTAAACCTACTTTTTAGTTTTATTTTTACATTTTTCAGTATGGTATTTATAAATTTTAAAGGCTATAGACGATGATAGAAATAAAAAGATCAAACTTAAATTAAAATAAAAGTAAAATTTGGAGAAAGAATAGATTATTTTTTTCCATGCCAATGTTTGAAACTTAGCCCTGTCATTAACACCAATAATTTTATTTTATTTGGTTAAAATCATTAAGCCCAAATATTAATATGTAAGTAGAATTTCTTTTATCACCCTCTGTCTTTCTCATGCACCCTCCGTTTTGTTCGTTTTATCCCTATTGGGATTTTATAACCCAAAGAGCATTGGCGTTTTCCGAATTATAAAATCTGAGTTGTATTTAACCAGTTTTGTGCAGATTCAAGTCAATTTTTAAAAATGATATAATTTAAAATTGACAACAAAATTTATTAATTCAACATAATTTATTAGTTGAACAAGATTTCATAATACATTAACATCATCATGAAATAAAGATACATACATACATCAACAAAATCCTATAATATTATTACTACCGATGACTACTACAGACTTATTTGACGACAGAAAAATAGACGACAATGGAAACAACTCTAGATCTGAACTGATAAAAAATTCTAGAATACAAGATGCTGGAGCGGACTCCAGGAACAATGATCTATACATGGCGTGAAAATGCTTGACATCCCTCTCGCAAGCCATCCTATGAAGATGGGAACATAAGATTATGGAGCATGAGAATTTGGAAACTGATTTGATCAATCACTAGTGGCAGAGCCAGAAGAAAAAAAAACTCGAGTGGGCCAATAAAATAAAGTATGATATATAAACACAAAATTAAAGATGTAATAAACACTAAACACAAAGTTGAAGGGGCAAAGTTTGACTAAAATGCTCGGGAGGATACTTTAAAAAAGTGAATTACATATTTCACAACTACCATAGGTTATGAAAATGATTTTTTATATTGCAACTATTAACTAGGGAATTTTTTAGATTACAAGACAATATAAGAGAGTTTTAGAACCCCTGCAAATTAGAAGGTCTATAAATATCTGCTCACTAGTAAAGTATAAAAGTGACTAAAATCTTGCACGCCACTTTGTTGGGTTAGGAACCGCTAAAAACTAAAATCGCAACAATATTTTTTAAAATCTCGCAAAGTTGACCTACAATTTTTAACTTTTTAATTATTCCAGATAAGTTATGGTCCATCTCAGCCCATAAAGTGCTTCGCCACTAACAATCTTACATCTAAGTGTAGGTTTCTAATACTCTATCTTAAATTTTGAGTGATATCTCATATTCATAGGATAGTTGTAGATTGTACTTTGTCCCTCTAAGTTTGAACTTGTTCTCACCTTCATAAAACATTTTGCATACATAAAACCTTTAATTTCACATTAATCTTGTGTTGGAACACTTTTTGGTGTTGTCTTGAATATTATGTGCTTGTTAAAATAGTTTTTCAGAGGTACTTTATAGTGGAACCCTTTTACTTATAGTCTGGCATCGTTTGTGCTTTTTCAAACCTCTTAAACACTTTTTTTATATACTCGAATCGATTCAATTCAAAGAGTTTATGGCTTATTTTGAATCGATTCAAAACTTTACAGAAGGATAATCAAATCGATTCAATCCTCATACAATTCATGTTGAATCGAATCAAATCTTCATCTGAATTGTTTCAATCTTCAAACTTTTCCTAAATTGCATCTTATCTTCCCTATCCTCTTTGATTTTGCTTTATTATTTGTATATGAATTTTAATATTTGTAGCAATTTGATTTGATTGTGATTAATTTTCATACTTAACCTAATATTAATTAATTGAATTAAGTTTCTTTTCAAATTCAATTTAATCACAGTTAAACTTCAATTAAGTTTCAAATTATTAATTCATATACTTTGTTTTCCTTGGTGTTAGTTTGGTTTATTGAAATTAGGTTTGGTTTGAGCTTGTCTATGTTAGAACAAGAATCGGCATACCAACATATGATCAAGTGTGCAAGATCTACTTATCATGAAGAAAGAGCATATGAAGAGCATCATAAATGGATTGGGAAGCTTATAATACTATAGTGGAAGATCTACTGGAAGTTCAACCAAATGTCAACGTCCTTAGTAGAAGGAAGTCTCATAGAAGCTGGGGAGTAATCTCCACAGACTCTGTGAAGGACATCGAACACAAAATCTGACTGGCTACTTGGATCTGAGGGACTCGGAATCCACGTAAGATTTTATCTTATTATGTGAACTATCTCTATCACAACATTTGGTAGAGCATCTATTTTGTCTTCTTCCGTTTACGTGTACAATCAGACAAATGACATCAAGAATGAGGAAAACAACGAATAATTCTCTTTTCAACAAAGGAAATTCAAAGTACTTTCCAACTAGATTTTCCATATCAGGAAAAGGGTCAACGTTCCTGATCAAAGCTTCTCAACGACTCTATTTGCACCCTCTTAAAAAAATGACTATATTTGCGCTGGCAATCTTCGCCAACATCTCTTAAATCATTGCCTATAAAAAGAGCTGAAGACATGAAGAAGAAGCAACAAGACTCTGCTATTTTTCTGTGTCAAAACTCTATCAAATCAAATAGTGCAGAACACTTAGGATTAATTTTCAAGTTTATATCTTATAAATTCTAAGGAGTGATTTTGTTCATTTGTTCGGTTTACACTCACTAGTTAGAAAGATTGTAAGAACAAATTAACTTGTTTGCAGTTGGGGCAAACATTTTAGAAAGTCTCTCGTGTTGCATATAAGTCTCTTGGTTAAACCTTGAGCACCTAGGAAGTCTCAGTCAGTTGTGATTGAGCAGGGTAAAGTCTTAAGAAGTTATGCTTAAGCATGAGAAGTCTCTTGCAGGTGTGCTTGAGCAAAGAAGTCTTTAGGTAGAGTCCTAGAGCATAGAAGTCTCTTGTTGTGTGCTTGAGCATTGAGAAGTCTCTTGGTGTGTCCTTGAGCAGTTGTAATAAAGATTGATTATATTGAAATCTCTTGGAAGTGCAAGGGGACTGGACTACTCATGTGTTGTAGGAGGACCTAGTATAAATTGTTTTGTGTTTTTCTTCTCTCTTCGACTCTTTATCTTTTATCTGCGTGTTATGTATTTCCGCTGCATTTAGAATTCGAGTCAGAATCTACAACATCAGATTTTGTCTAGGTTTGTATTAAACACTTAGAAAAAGAAATCATCGAAAAGACCAACACAATTTAACCCCCCTTCTTGTGTGTTTTTCTCACCTTCAGTCTAGTTTTGTGAATTGTATATTTGATTATTGATATTTGACGTGCTTATTAAAATTCAACATTTGAACCTCTTAATTCAATATTGAATCTTAGTGTTTTAATCATTGTCTTAATTTTTGTTGTCTTTATTGTGCACAAATTCGAAAAGTCATACGTTTTCTATTCACGCTTTCACATAACTCTTTTGAAATTTATAAAACGCTATTCACTCCACCTCTAGCGCACCTTCTTGTTTGCCATATAGACCAACAAGAATATGTTGATGTCCTTATAAGATTGAATAGACGAGGGTACCTTTAGGACAGTGAGAATTTAGGAAATCTAATATCCATTGATGATTTAAATACCTCTAAAGTAAGAACCTACACATACCTTTACACGTGTAAGTTTATCTCCCTATACGATTAATGAGTGACGACCTACACACTGAAAAATGTAGAAACTCCAGTGGAAGGTTGCAATTGATAGCAGGAAGGCGATGAATGATAAGTGTCAAAAAGGAGTTAAATAGACTGTATATTTTAGGCACTTTGATTACTTGGTTTGCAAGTTATCCTGCGAAAAGCTCACAAATACTGAAGAATCATTCAACTATGCTTTTCACATCTAA
>Ga0228710_1004515_pt1 | contig 21987 bp, 16 predicted proteins | sample MedpolnodulmetaG_FD_177995 | JGI IMG/M metagenome (GOLD analysis project Ga0228710, IMG submission 177995) | Root nodule microbial communities from Medicago polymorpha collected in Santa Monica, California, United States - pink nodules | ecosystem: Host-associated > Plants > Roots > Nodule...
TTTCTTATAATTGAGTTTAAAGTTTTTTTTTTTTTGGTACAAGAGTTTAAAGAATTCTAAACTCTTTTTTGTTTATAATTGTGTCCTCAGCAGAATGTATTTATGCTGAAATAATAATGTTTTGTGTCAACTGTTATGTTCTTGGTGTACTTGGGATTGAGACATATTTCTTTATTTCTTAGTCTGTTAAAGACAGGAAGAACAAATTCCTGGACGGGTGGACCACGTAATTTGTTTCTTTTCCTTCCTTATTTAGTTATCCGTACATCAATGTCCTTGCCAACTAGGATTCATTTTATTTTCGATACATCAATCAAGTACATCTTAAAAAATTGTTGAAAGCTAAAAAAATACAACATAGTTAAGATATCGGTGTTCTTCTATTCATGCTTCTGCATACCAATTAACTCATTGCTTAAAAAAAGTTAAGCAAATAATTAATCATGATATAGAAAATAATACATCTAAAAATTAGAAATATCAAGCATAACTTAAAATTAGAAATTTCATATATCTAGTAGCGTCCCAAAAGTTAAGCTGATCCTCGATCAAATAAAAGTCTATTACTCAAACTGTAAATTAACCACAACAAAATATTTGAAAAACCCAAATTATGAACATATGTACCTGCGATTGATCTAGAAGTATATACAATGCGTATTAAGAAACTGAGAAAAAACAACGAAGTCTGCAATATTGGGCTGTAATCTTGATGCGTGAATGCGTTGAAGACTAAGGGCTATAAATAAAGTTTTAAATGGTAAGTGCTTTATAAAGCGTGTTTTACTGAGACAAGTTGTAATTAATTTTTTATTTTAGACAAGTTGTAATTGAATACTAAAATATGATTAGATGGGAAAATAATTCTACTATGTCTCCCTTGTTGTAAGCATGATTGGATTTCACAAATATTTTAAAAATAAAGATAATGTATTAAATATATCTATTGATATTCCAAAGTTGTCATTTAATCAACGTTTTTTTCGGACTAAAAGATTGATTCGATGGTTGAGTGAAAGAGTTGAACAATAAGAGTAGTTTCACATTCATTCTCATAGAATCATACTAAGCAAACAAGGACAACAATTAATTAGTAGCGGAGCTCGAAATCAAGATTTTTGAGACTAAGTAAAACATTAGATTAAATCTTTGTAGTTCAACAATCAATTAAGAATATTTTTTGAAAAAAAAAAATATAATACATCAAATCATTTAAATACACATTTATATTTAACTGAATAATTAATCTCAAATTGTTAATGAGATTCACTACTAGGAAAAATCGTTTGAAGAATCGAATTCAATTTATGATAACAACAATTTTTCATCAGACTTTGTTTATCTCTCCACAGATCTTTTGATTACCTGGTTAAAAAAAAAACTATACATATTTAGAGATGAGAAGTTTACCTCTTAAAAAAAATTCTTTGTTCTCATGAGCTTAACTCAGTTGGTATGGACAATGCATAATATATGCAAGGTTGGGGTTCGAACCACAGCCACCACCCAAAAAAGAAAAAGTTTACAAAGCTTACTTTGAACAAAAAAAAAAAATCAATTTATGAAGCTTATCGTAATAAGAATCTTAAGATATATCTGACCAACTCCCAATGAGGAAATGTGGATGCGGAAAACTCGTGGTACATATCATATCATATCACCAACCCCTAAATAATTGTAGACTTTTTTAATTAATTCACCAAAAACAAATGCAGGTTTGTTTTTTGTTCATTGCAAACTACAAGGTTAGATGTCAATAATTCAATCCAGTATGGTGTGGTGTGGGGACCTTATTTTTAAAATCATTATTGTACATGATTCGTCACTATAGCTTCTGGAAATAAAGTTCATTATAGAAGCACCACTTGATGATAGTGAGGAGAAAGACAAAAAAAAAAAACATTAATTGGAAATGAATTCAATCAAATCATTTTTGGTTCAAGTCGATTTCATGAGAATTTTTAAAATTTGAAACTTCACTCAAATTTGATGAAAAATTTCCTTTTTTTTTTAACTAGAACGTGATTCAATACAAGCTTGGAAACATTTTAGTTTTACTCAATTCACGTGAAGGAAAACAACAATCCAATATATGTCCTTGAAAGTTCGAAGAAATTTGAAAAAGTAACGAAAGGCATAGCATTTAAACTAGGCCTCTCTTGATTCATTTACATTTTTATGGATTATAAAAGGTTTCGTTAAGGTACAATGTCTTTAGTTTTTAGTGGTGCACTCCTTATAAAGGAGAGGAGGAGGTTAAAAGGGAGTTTTTTTTTCCTTCCAAATTTCAATATATTCAGTAATAATGTTTTGAGGCTTTTAAGTATGAGATTTATTACCTCAAAAAAAAAAGTATGAGATATATTAAATGTCCAACATATAAAATTAGCTACTTTTGAAAAGGTAAAAAATAGTATGAGATTTAAATAATTATATTTGGCTTCGAGGTACTAACACCTAATATACACATTTTTGTCATCGTCAACAAATGAAATACTGATATTTTAACCATTGCTTTTAAGACATTTGATAAAAAATTTAAAGTAAAAAATTTATATTAGAATTTGTGTATTCAAGACAGTGAAACATTAAAAAACAATTTTTTTCACATAAAATTATCAATTGATTTTATTTTTAAATCGTTAACAAATGCACTAAAGACACTTGTTAAAAAGACTCAATAGAATATCACATTTCAAATTTCTAGCATATTTAAAACCATGCATTGGATGGGTCACTCTTTATGAGGGACCTGCTAATAATTAGTGTTCTGGACCGACCAGAAGGTCAATCCAACTATGACACGTGGACTAAACGTCCGCCAAACTAAGGTGCGTCGTCTAAAGGAACACGCCAAGGTCAGTACAACTCACCCCACCGGAGCACGCCTCCGTGCATCAATCACCATACGCGTGTCCTATAACTGCCTCCTGATCATGCGCGCATCTCACAGAAGTAGCTATTCTCACACACGCCTATATAAGGGTGACTTAACTTCACCCTCAAGGTATGATTAACTTTTCCCACAGTTTCTACACACTCTTTCTCAGTTCTAATACTAACTTGAGCGTTGGAGTGGCAACCACCCTTCATTCTACCGTGAAGACTCGTCGCCACCGTACCGAAGCATTTTCTGCCACCGTTGCCTACATCGGTCTCTTACTGGACAGATCAATTAGTTTAAAGAAAAGAATAAGATGTTATGCACACAAAAGAAATGGATTGATTATTAAGTTGTTGTAATTTGAGGTGAGGGTGGTCTAATAATTTTTACTTTCTCTATCTCAAATTGTGTCTCTTTTAAGTTTTACACGGTCATTTATTGTGCACTTAATGATCATCACGTGTCATAGGTCGAATTTGGCTTCCAACTAAAATAAAGACTCGTAGAGTTTTCCTTTACCTTTGAAACAACATAAAAAAACACATAATTTGAACAAGTGTAGCTCAATATATTACCATTTTTAGCGTCATTCAACACGTCCATAATTTGTTTGCTCATAATAGTGATCGAAGGGAGTAATTGAGGATCAATAGGTTATCAAGATTCGAGTCGACCTTAAGGCTCAAAGAACGTTTACATAAGTACTTACAAATTATTCATGAAAAAGATCTTTACATTGATAGCGAAAGTTGAACTCATGACATTGTAGATTAAAATGCTTTGTTTGTAACTTAGACTCAACATTTTTTTTAAAATGATTTGTTGTGTCATAAATGTAACTCAATTTATAGTTATCGTGGACATTATTGTAAATATTGGAGTTCAAACCTTGAATTTCTGGTTTAAAAATGTGTAAATCTAATCAATACACTGATTAGACAAAAATAATTGTTTAATATGGATCTGAAATAAATTCGGAGTAGATCTCTTTCTGTTGACCTGAATTATTTTCATCCCACATGTCAATTGTGAGATCGCTGATAAGTTTTAAAAAGAGATTCGGTGCCGCGTCAAATCTCAACTCTCTTTCAACAAGATTTTTTTATTTTTTTATTACTGGAAATGAGTAGACAACACCAAGTTTCAACCAAAATCATCACTCCTTCTATTCAACAATAGATAATTCATTAAACATATTTTACTAAGATTGAGATCACTATTATTCAACAATATCAAGTTTTGCAGCATTGTAAACAATGAGTTATACTAATTCAGCCGTTTATTATTGTTATAATATATTAACAATCACGCATGCAAAGTTTTATATAAAGTTCAGATTCGTAGATGTGTAATTTAACCATTGATTTTTACGTATATTTATAAAAGTTTGCTATAAGTCAACTATTTATTTGAGAATAATTTAGTGAAATTTATTGTTTATAAAGAATTATTGAGTAGAGTAATTTATCTAATAACTACTCGTGGGGTGTAATAAAAAAAGAAGCACTACCCCTAGGTCCAATATGTTCTCACTCTTTAATATCTATTCTATTAAGACATTTTTTTATGTGTATCGATAATATTAAATCATCGATTACATTTTTTTGTGTTAACTCTTCAGTTTTTAAGAGAAAGAGGTCATCTTAATTTGGAGTTTAGTCGTGGAGTAAGTATAGTTTAGCTAAGATTTTTTTCATTCAAAAATTGAATTCGGATTCTTTCGATCAGTTTGTCTTTTGATAGAGCTCATTAACCATTTGAACTCGGTCACTTAGTTATTAATCACATTTCTTGAAAAGAGGTAAAAGAAGTGTTAAGAACACTCTTTTTTCATCACTTTAATACACACTCTTTTATAGGAATGAACGAACACTCTCATGTGCAATTTACATATAAGAGTAAAGTATGATCTCTCACCACAAAAGAGATAAACACATGGAGAATTTAGATAAAGTGAGCTTAAGGGTGGTAGATTAAATTTTACCCTCTCAATTACACATGAAAATTTTTATTCCCCTCGCTTATTAGGTGACAACAATGTTTATCCCACATTTTAAAAATGAATTACATAAAAAGTGCGATCTACACTAATTTTATCTCATAAAGCGTGTTTAAAAAAGAATATTTCTGACACTATGGGCTTTGTTTGGTTGAAGAGAGAGTAGACTTTTCATTGTTCTATGTGAAAAGACTCGGTAGCACTTTGGTGATATTATGATGTCAATGTCACATGACATTGGTCAACTATAATGTCATAAGTGTATAAAAAATAAAAAAAATAGCAACTTTAGGTTAAATATATTTTTGGTCCTTATAAAATTAAGACTTCTTAAGTTTAGTCCTTACATAATTTTAATAGCAATTTTAGTCCCTACAAAAAATATTTACATGTAATGTTAGTCCCTACTAAAACATTCTCGTAAGCTTAGCTCAGTTGGGACAATGCATAATATATGCAAGGTCCGGGGTTCAAACATCGGCCACCACAAAGAAATAAAGTCCGTACTAAAACAAAGTTTATTTAATTTTCCTTAAACTCTTAAATTTTTGAGCGATTTTTTTAGACAAGTTTGAAACATTACAAAATGTTCATTTACTAGAATTTAGAATTTTTTAACATGACATGAATTAAATATGAAAAAGTTCATCCAACTGTAATCTAAAAATCCTATTACTTTATCCTTCATTCATCGAGGAGGGATAGTTTAAGCTTATTTTTTTACCGAATCACCTCTTTGCAACTTTTATTCCCTTTCTTTCCATTTAAATAAGTGGTTTTCACACATATCAAATCATGTGTGGTGTTTCATTTCGCGTCTTGTTGCAGTGTTCGTTTGGTTCATATTGAAAGATCAACTTTAGTCAATCACAAACTCAACCAATGATTTGGGCATCGACATTGCAGATCCGGAACCATAGGTATTTCAGTAACTTAGAATTTATCATATTATTTGTAGTCATTTCGCCATTGTATGCAATTAACTTAGGTGTTGCGAGTTTGTTAGCAAATTCACCCTTTACATTTTTAGCGATGTTGAACATGTTCTTTTGATGTACTCTCAATTTGAATGAATGAATATCGTTTTGTTTTTGTCAAAAAAAAAAATAGCTATGAATTTTTTCAACACATGCAAAAAATTGTTCAAAATGACTGAGTAGGGACTAAAATTGAGTAAATGAATTCGTATAGGGATTAAAATAACTATTAAAATTTAGTAAAGACAAAATTTAGAAAGTCCTAATTTTTAAGGACCAAAAACATATTTAACCCAAAATTTTATAAACAACTCGATCCTTATTCCTTGTAAAGTGTGGTTCCAAGTTTCTAACCCACAATAACTCACTTCTCAGGACTGAGTATGAGTTTCACTAATACACTCTTTGAAACCAAAACAAAAAGAGAAAACAACAAAGTGCAAACAAGAAATCTGAAAACGAAATCTGCTGCAGCCTTAAGCATCAAAAAGTAACTGTTGATTTGAGCAAAAAAACAATCACTTAAATATGCCTTAACAAAGAAAAATAACAGATATATACAATAATTTGAACATCTATCAGGCATAATAGTTATGGATACAACTTTACACCTATGTCTTAACAAAGGAAAATCAATTGCTCTGTGATTTCTACAAGGGTTTTGATGATAACATGCTCAACATTGCAGGGCAAGTCTAGTGCCTAATTAAACCGAATCTTAATTGTCAAATCCAGCTCCTTTAATGGTCACATTCTTTAGCCCAGATTCATCCACACGTGCATCAAACGAGCTGTAATACTTACGAAACTACAACAACCCAAACATAAAAGTTTAGTTATTTCTTGTTCACTATCACGATAATTAACAAGAATCATCACTCAAAATTGACAATCAACAATTCAACATTAACACGGCAGTGTGTAGAACAAGGATTGGAGCTAAATTGACATGATAAACAGTAAAAGAAACACATAATCTATTTACAGAAAGAAAGAAAAAATAAAGCAGAGCAGAGCATTTTGTTAAGAGAAATTATAGGGATGCCTTTTGATGATAGATTAATCATAGGAGATTTCAGCTTTATGATAGCTTTATCATAGGAGATTTACATTACCAAATTAACTATTGCTGAGTTGTATATATATCCCCATATTGTATTCTTGTAAAGTCAAGCAAATAGAAGCACGATCTATTTTACAGTATTTTCGAATTCCACTTTCTGTAAATGGTATTATATTATACCAATTACCAACAGGCTTCCAAATGAAAATAAATGGCAACATACCTCTTCGAAAAGCTGTCTGCGTTTACTTTCCATCTGATCCACTCTAACTGTTGCAGATTCTTTTACTGAGGTCTCTCTACTGTTAATGGTATCCACCTGTCAATTGCAGACAAGAAATAACAATGTATTCTTTCATCAAACTTCATTTTATTATGAAAGAAAATGCAAACAAGTGCCTAAAGAATATTGATTATTTTTCTGAAGCTGTAAAGAATAGTTATGATTTCAAAAATAGAAGTATTCAGATAAGAAGTAATGTTTTCTTTAGTTATGCATATATTCAGTGTTTATACTTTCCAATGGATTTTTCTATTCCACTTAATAAATGGTACCTTCGATAACATAGCCTCAACCTTTCTCTGTCTTGTTTCAATGTCATGTCTCTTTGATTCCGCCTCTGATTTTATACTGCTTAGGTATTTAGTTCCTTCCTCCGTCATGAAACCACATTCTTTCTCCAACTGCTTCTTCAACCCTTCCGTATGCTCAACTGATGAGGGAAAACACATAATATACATGTTTAATGAGCAATGCTATATAGCATTGAAGTTTTTTCATAGAAATCATAACAAGATAACATGGCGTAGTGGCATATGTGCCACTTCAGTCAGTCAATGGATTTTCATTTAGACAAGATGATGATGATCGTCATTGTTAAAGAGTCCCACGTCAGATAAGAGATGCTCTGACAATGTGTTCATAAGTGGGGGCAATCCTCACCTCACAAGCCAGTTTTGTGGGACCGCAAATTCTAAGAATCATCATAATAATAATAATTTGATGAAAATCATGCCACAATGCCAGGTAACTTGTCAACAGTTTTTTTATATAAAAAAAAAATAACAAAAAATACCATAACTCATGCTTACACAGATACACTGCCCATTTGGAAATGGGGTACCAGCATTACTTGCTTGCACAAGAACGTACCTCTACTTTGGCTTTCAACCAACTTGGCCTCAAGCGACTTCTCTAGTACTTCTTCGTCACCAAGTTTTGCCTTTAATGTTTTAAGATCCTTTTCAATAGTTTTAGCAGAATTGACCTAAAGGAAGTGCTAAAGAAATCAAACAAGAGGTTTTGCACAATAATAACTATCTTTGAAGGAAGAAAAAGCCCACAGATCATAATAGAACGTTTCATATCGGTCTTGTAGAAAATGTATTTGATATATTTCAAAGTTGTTAATAGAGAACGACCACTAATTAGTTTAAATAGACTATTCTAAACCTAATGGGCCTGATTAATGGTGGAATACATTACTAATAATTACAAATATACGTTATTTACAACATATCTCTAAGACACCACCACCATCATGAGCTCCATTCAAATCCAAAATAACAAAATAAAAAGCTTTTCCTTCCTCCATATACAGGGATAAATTCATAACCAAAATTTCAATCGTCATGCTAAATGATAGAGCATGAGTCAAATAGCCATAGGACAGGGAATACCTGCTCTTGTATAGCCTGCACCTGCTTGTAGTGCTTTGACATTTTTTTGTGTACCTGACAAGTAATGGATAAAGTGATCTGTATTATCTAGGACAAAACATTACATTGTGAATAGAAGTCAAAAACCCATGAGATGCAGTTTACTTTTTTTAAGTTTCCTTTCTAGAATGAGTAAATGGCTACAAGGTTAGTGCATAGATTTGTTTAACCAATATGAATAATGTTGTTGCCAAATTACGAAGTCATTTAATTTATGTGTATTTGTATCAAAATACTCATATTTATCATTATTAATTAACTATTGTACAAACTCATGTTTTTCAACGTGAAGACTATATTTACTCCACTACCAACAATCTTGTAAAAACAAAACATCTTATTTATATCAAGGCATAATTAGAAAACAAAGACAAATCATACCTCGTGGATATTTAAAACACCCATTGGTTTGAAACAAAATATAGATTCTAAAAACACCATAGTTTTGTATGGAGGGAATCCCATCCTGTGACAACGTACCTTGGAAAAAACTTCAACAAGGGCAGTCTTCTCATGGAAATTGTGCATGGCTAATCTTTCAGCATTTCTCGCCTCGTCTCGAGCTAATTTCTTTTCCTCTAGAGCTCTCTTCATGCAAGATAAGGAAAGCAAATTTAAATAGGTAGAGGCAGAAAAATAAATTCAGAGATTACTCTACACAGCAAGAACATCTAAAATAAGCGCAGTTTTTGTTCATCCGAAGTCCGAACAGTGATAAAAAATTCATGGTTAAAATAAATGTTAGTCCCTCTAGTTTCCACTTACTTTCAATTTAGTTCATACAATTTGTTTTCTTTTCAATTAAATTTTCACACTTACAAACATCTTCAACAGACTGATTTAAAGGAAAAGAGCAATTATTTCAAGCGAATACCCTTTGGTACAAAGGCTGAATTCATGAAACATGCTAATAACACTTACAATGACCTGTTTTACGCCAAATACCATTTTTTAATATTATAGTAATCATATGAACTATGAACCAATGAAGATAGTTTTTGGAAAAACATATAAGAGTCTATTTCTACATTTCCATATCTCTGTCCTTCTCCCTTAGGTCTGCATACCTATTTCCTACTACTACCAATTTCTTACAATTTGACCTCAAATCTCCTACACTAATTACCACCGGAAGCACCCACACACAAAATGAATCAATGACAATTTGGTAGGAAGCATTAAAAACAGAACCACGGTGGAAGATTCATCATGATGTCCACCCACAGAGCCCACAAAGAGCTTTATACCAATTTATAGAACATACAGGTATATTATTAGTTATTACTGAAAATGGGGATCCCTTTGATTACAAACAATGGCAGCACATTGAGGGTCTGCCTACCTCCCAATGCTAAAAGGCCCTATTCCTCTCAAATGGCAAGATGATCCCATTTCTAATCCTCCTCTCTATTTATAGACAGCATGTCTTATTTGGCCTACCTTAACTACCTCTCAACTCAGCTACTAAGTACCCATTATCTAATTAACTAACCTCTTAAATAACTACTTCCTAACTAACAATAACAGACCTATCAGGCGGCCATTATGTTGTGACTTTGGTGTGATGCAACTATGAGTTATTCTTTTATGTTGGGTTGTGTTAACAATTATGCATTTTGAGATGCTACTTGTGTAGTCACAATTTTTTAATACAAGAAAATTATGGAATATGAAGGACATAAATTATGTTGGATGATTTTTCTCTGTTAGTGATATTGCAGTAGCTCCCTGTTTTGCTAAGCGTAGGTGTTATGTTACAGCAAGCTTGGCAGGCTAAATGTGTATTAAGTTAATGTGTATGTGCACCGGTCGTTACCCAAGAGAAGGTCGTGAGAATTTTCCACTGTGGTAACCACACAAAGGTAAGGGCAGTCCAATAAAACACATTTACAATATTCACACAGGAAGATGGGGTGGAAAAATGCAATGTACATTACATTTCGAAGCTAAGAATGTAATAAGTTTGATTTTGTTTACAGAATAGACTAATAGCCAACATGAAAATGATACCTGTACTTTATCAGGAGATTGAGCAATTTTTGAAAGTAGATTTCCATGCTCTTGGACATTTTGTACCAGTTTATATTCAGCACCAGAAATCTGAGGTAACAAAAGGAAAATCGAGTTAGAAGTAAGAATTGTCATCAAGTAAAATAATTTATCACCAAGTACCAACACAGGAACTAATATTCATTATGTGCAAGTTACATAACCGAAAGGGTTAAATGTCCTAATCCAACATTAATTATTCACATAAACATCTATGCCTCTACTGAAATTTCTTCCATATACTACTCAAAAACCCCAACATCAAGAAGTAAGATTATGCAACTCATTATGCTAAACTTTCATTATCAGTTAAAGCATACCTTATCATCCATTTCCACAGTCCTTTCCTTCAACTTCTTTATAGTACTTCTCAAGGACATCTGTTTATTGTTCAGGTTCGCAATAGTTTGACGTAACTCTTTAACTTTTGCATCCACCTCCTGAACAGAAGGCATTTCCTTTTCCCTCGCTTCGTTGATTTCAGCAATCGCCAATTTCAACTATAACAGAATGAAAATCAATCAAATAAAACACCAATACCAACACACACATAAAAAAAAAAAATCAAAACAAAAATAAAAATCATTCGCTATTATAAACCTGTGTAATCTTATTTTCTTCAATCTCAACTATCTTCTGTTCCAACGCGTTGAATTCGTCTACAATTTCTGATATTGCATTCAGTCTCCCATCCCTGATTTGAAAAAATTTAACAATTAGGTCATGTTTTAGAGGTTTTTTTTGTCTCTTTTTGCAGAAGTAAGTAAGAGTAACGAACCTGTCCAGACAAAAATTGAGAAGAGCTCCAAGGAAAAACTCGGTTCGATGTGGATCAGGTTTGAGAAGATCAGCAAAGTTAAATGTGTATTTCTTAGGACATTCAAGTGAGTTAAGCATTTCCTTGATCTTGTTGTAAAGCTTGATAGCGTGAATCGATCCAACATGAAGATCGGGATTCTCGAGATGCTCTAGTGCATCGAAATCAAGCTGTCCGTCGTCTTCGCTGTAAGAAATTGAAAAGAGAAACACATTGTGAACAAGAGAATCAAAATGAAGCGAAGATTGAAGAGAAGGGAAATGGGATAGTTACTCGTGGAGAAAATCGAGGTAGTTGAGGATGCGAGTGTAGAGATCCAAAACGACGGAGGATTTAGGGTTGGAGATGTCGTTTTCTGTAACGGTAGCAATTTGAAAGTTGTTTAGGAGTTGAACTATTTCTGGGCGGCGAAGCCTTGGGTATTCGTAGTTCGACATTGCCATCTTCTTCAACCGCTACTCAGACTCAGAAATTGTGAAAGTGAAATTGAAAGTGACCGTGTGATTCAAAATTCAAAATTTTGAGTCCCGCCCAAAGTTTACAGTGGCTACTAATTCATTGCTCCTTCATTTTTGTTCCATTGTACAAATTGAGATTGAACAAAAAAAAAATGAAATTTTAGATAATTAATAAAGAGTGCCCTCAACTAAAACTTCAAATTTATATTTTCAAAACAAATTTTCTATTTATAGTTTTTTTAGCCACCCATGTAATAAATATGGGTGAAAAATAAATTCAAAATATTGAAGGACAAATTTTTTAGATAAAGACTTTTTATAATTTTATTTTATACACTATCTTAGACTCGGTCTATCATACAATGCTCTTTTATTTCTGCAACACTTACTTTTTATTTCAAACTTCAATCTAGGGTTCACTTCACATGTCGTTGCTCATTGCCTCCTCTGACCCAGTCTTATGTCGTCACTTCTCCAACTCATCCTCACATCGTCACATATCGTTGTTTTTTTTAGTGATGGATATGCATGGTTAATTTTGCCCATATATAATACAAAATATTAATTAATTTGTAACACAATGTTGTTTTTGTCTTTAATTAGTTTGTAAGATTGAGCTACTTTTAATTATGTTGTTGTTTCTTCTACTACTTTTGATTATGTTGTTTCCTATGATTCATTGTTTGTTATTATTATTTTTTAAAATGTATGTATTGGTAATTTGTCTTTGGATAAACCCAATCATGTCTTTGTAATGTTATGTATTTATTGGACCTGAATCTCATCAAGTTTGATCGGATTCATGGATAAATTTGAGTTTAAAAATTAGTTTGGTTTGATTTAATGTGAAGATAGAATCTGGGTTACATACAACCAGACATAAACCGCCGTTTATAAACCCCTAATATTCATATATCAACTACACCTAAATTATATATTTTTTCTTTATGAAAAGACAAAGATACTGATAATGACTGCACCCAAATGAACGTGTAAGGATGCAACATTACAAGCATAACATAACAAATGTAGTTTATCAAACGAAAGTACAAAAACTCTGAATAAATTAAAATTATTCACCAAAACAGAACTTACTTCCCCATAATACTACTTTCATGGAGCCACCCAAAACAACACATGAAAAGGCCTAAACAAACTTATTATCTTGAGACAAGATCAGTCACCTTGGTTCAAACAAAAAGAACCGCAGAAAAAACTGATACTTAATTTAAGGAAACAGCTTCTACATGATTCAACTAATATGAAAAGAGCAACTGGTATGAAATTTGCAAGGCACACAGATAAAAGTTGAACACATTATTAATACTTAAACTCTAGTATAAAAATCAAGCAGCATTGATGGCAATTTTCACACCAGAACCGCAGTGACCCGGAAAATTGCACATGAAGTAGTTTTGTCCCTTAACAAGCCTGACCCGATCCTTTCCTGACCGATACACTTTAGATCCTCTTCTTGGAGTACTGCACTTATCATACACTTCTTTGGTTACTGCCACCACATTGTGAGCCCCTTGCCTATAGTTGAACACTGCACAAACATACAAAAAATTATATTTACGCTCAAGAAATTTGATAATTTTTAAAAGAATGCTTGACAAAAAAGAAAAGAATGAAATTAGCCATAATATTAAGATGAAGCATTGAAAAATAGATAGTGTCATATATATAAGACTTTTTTTAATCAAGATAGGAAAGAGTGAAGTCTTCCCTAAAAAAAAAAAGGAAGGGGTGAAGATAGTCATCAATATGGCCCTCATGTCGAATGGTATTAGGGCAGAAAAAAGTTATAACAATATTATCTTTCTAATTGTATCAAGTGCAAATTTTTTAGATCGCGCAATTTTATGTTGTATTTTTTTTTCAAAATGTTGGGACTTAAATGAATTTTAATCAATACAAAATATATTTTAGAAAAGAATATTAGTGTTGATATATATCACATAATTCAACATTACATGAGAGTTGATTAAGAGAAACTATTTTACGAAAAATAAATTAGTTACTTAAGAAAAAGAGACTTTGATCATTCTAAATTCAATTCGAATGTAAGTAAAGTTTGACAAACAAGTGTTATAATCAAAATTTGAAAAGTAAGAGTAAAATTTAATAATTCTTTAGCCATTAGAAGATATATACCAAGTGTGTCACCAGCCCTAAAGCGTTTTCCTCGAGACCACCCAACTGTGTTAAAGGTCCAACCTCCAGTACCTCCAACATTGTAGGTAGCAGCATGAACAAGCTCAGAGTTAAGAACAAAAAAGCAGACTAGTAGAACCATTACACTGCCTCTTCCCAGAGCCATGTTTTCTCTACTAGTATTTGCTAGAAAGCTGTGAAAGAAAGGAATTTGGATGCAGGAAAATTTGGAATAATGTGGTAAGGTTTTATAATTGAGGAATGAGTGAAGAGGCTTGCAAGAAATCTCATGGGAAGTTGGTTAGATAGTAGATACCATAGACGTGGGTCTGCCCAAACTATTCAACCCGTAATGATGATTGAGATGTATGTTTTTTTTAGCACAAGTTGTAATTGATAACTATCAATTTATGATTCAAAATTGAAAATACTAGTATTATGATAGTGGTTCAAGTTAAACTCCATCAGTTCTAAATTGTCGATAGTACATTTGACTTTAAATTTGGTTTCATGGCACCAGCTTCGCACGTATGCCTGAGTGCTAACCCATTTTCTAAGATGGAACTCAATTAACAGTATATGTCAACCTCCCATGGCATAAATTTTCTTTGAAGTGTCCTACAAGAATGTACATTAATTGATGGTGATGTGATGGTTGACCTGGACTTCTATTATTATATAAGTATTTCTCATTTTACTATTTTTTTCCTGTACAAGGATAAATATTTATATGATCACAATCTCAAAAATTATTTAAACACATATTTGTTTACACGTGTGTTTAAATGAATTTTAGTTAAAGATTCTTGGAGTTGGATTGATGGCATGGTTTTGAAGAATAGTTTTAGTCGTCTTTTTGATTCTGCTATTAACAAAATGGCAACGGTGGCCGAAATGTATTCGCTTGGGTGGAGGAGGATGGTGAAGCTTGGAAGTGGATGCGTCATTTATTAGCTTGGGAGAAGGAGAATGTGCGGGAGTGTTGTGACTTTTTATCTAATATTGTTTTGTAGTCTAATCTTTGTGACAGATGGATTTGACACTTACATGGGACTAACAAATATAATGTAACAAGTGCTTATAATCATTTACTGTCATCAGTCAACAACAATTTGACCGCTGCTCACATAACATAAATTTGGAACAAAGAGATGCCCCTCAAAGTCAGTCTTTTTGTTTGGCGTCTGCTCTAGAATCGGTTACCTACAACGAATAATTTAATTAAAAGATGACAAGTCCTTCAACAAAATGCTCAGTTTTGCACAGGTGGTTGTGGCATGATGGAGGACGCAGAGCACTTATTCTTCTGTTGTGTTTTTTTTTTTAGAAACTTTGGTACAATATTTTTAACTGGCTTAGTTTCCACATAGTGTATCCTGAACGTCGGATCATTTAAATCAATTTGGCATCTTAGACGAGTTTTCCAAAAGTATTCACTCATGTTTTAACCTCATACGGTTGTCTTGTGTGTGGGTGATTTGGATTAAAAGAAATGCTCGGATTTTTCACCAAAAAGAGGCCTCGTTTGATCAATTACTCGACAAAATTAAGCTTCAATCATACTGGTGGCTGAAAGCGAATCGCACTAGCTTTGTTTTCTTTTACCTTGTTTGGGTATTTATATGCAATGGGGAGTCTTGACCCTTGGTTCCTTCTTGTTTTGTTACCTTTGTTATTCGGATGTAATTTGATACTCTTTCAGCTGGTTTTTTGTCACTTTTTGTGCTGAAATTTTCAGTAATATATTCTATTTTAACTTCTAAAAAAAATTTACGAACAAGCAAGTGTGTCTCTGGTATAAGACTTTTTAGATATTTTGTTTGTTCACAATGGTGTCATAAATTAAAAAAGGTATGAGCAAAATAAAATACGAAGATAATAACCATGAAAGAGAAGTTGAGTACGATGATGAGCCAGATAAACCTATATCTTACGAATGAAGATGTAGTTGTCTAATTTTGATCAATATCTTGGCCATTTTCCTTTTAAAAAATATCTTTTTTTCTTCTTTCTGAAAATGTATGCAATATTTAAGAAAGCAATGCATTTTGCCGCCAATGTATGCAATATTTAATTTAAAACAAATATATAAGCTTTGATATAAAGTTACTATTTAAAACTTTTTAATATGTGCAAATTTGCAAAAAATAAAAAACCAAACTAAAAATTATGACAATGAAGTTAAAAGGTTTAGGCGAATGATGATGTACACCCTCTGATCACTACTATATATTTGTTATATACAACAGACATCATTGTCATTATTTTATATGTTTAGATTCATTCAATTAAATATGTATATGATATTTGTTATATACAACATACATCATTTAATAAATGAATCTAAAATAGTGATTTTTGCTTATAATAGTGACCAAATGGTATATGTTTTAATTTTTATGCATAAATTCATAAATATATTTTAAATTAAATACCCTTCAAAAATATATTTTAAATTAAATAATTATGAATTTTTATGGTCGATAAGTGTAAGTCACTTAATGATTATAAAAGATATTAGACATGACAGCAAAACCCGTGTCTACGGTTATCCGCCCAAACTCATCCCAATTTGACGGGCATTCTTTGATTTGGTTTGGGTATGAATTTGAGTTTTTCCCGATTTCAAGACATAGGTACAAGGACGGGTAGCGGGGATATATGTAACCACCCCAAACTCATACCCAAACTTGTTTCGAATGTAAAAAAATTGATATTTTAGCTATATGTTGATATGTCATTTTTCTAGGGGGTTGATATGTCTTGTTATCTTGTTTGACGATTGACATGTTATAAAATAATGTCATTAATATTTAAAGGAGTAACCAAATTATTCGGTCGAAGTCGATGAAATGTTAAAGTGAGCATATTGCTAGATAATGTATGCAACACTTCCCTCAGGGCTTGAAAAAAAATGATTCACTACAGGGACGGGGCAGGGATGCACAAACTCGTTGGATGTGGATGAAATTCAATTTCTCATATCCATTGGGTATGACTAATGTAATGGATAAATATACGAGAGTGAGGTTGGGGACAGGGAAGGTAACCCGTCTCCACCCCCGCCCCATTGTCATGCCTATTATTTACATGTTGGGGGTTCAAATCTAAATTGTCCACTTTTCTACACAAGTATGTGTATTTAGCTACTAAACCACTTAAAAAAAAAAAATTCATTTGCTTTTATTCAATATTTTAATTTCATAAGCTAAATTTACCCGACACTTGAGATTCAATTAGCAAGATTTTCAAAAATAACTCATCCGTCATCGGTTATCATTTAGTTTTTCAACTATTAACTAGCTTATAACTTAATTTTGTTAAAGAGATTCAAAATAAGATCTCAATAAAAACTTTAAGCGTGTGAGAAAAGCTTGTAACTATAAGCTAATTTATTGACTCTACCAAACATTGCCTTAATGAACTATAAGCTAATTTATTGGGCTTTACCAAACATTGCCTTAATGGAAGCCATGAAAGCGTATTCCACAATGCTTAGTCATTGTCCAACGGCTAAGAAAAACATGAAAAATTTGAAATTTGAAAGTAGAAAAAATCCCGGAAGAATCGAACATTTCTGGAAAGCTCCCGCTATAAACGCCACCGTGCATCACATTCACAATCAGCATCACACACAGACTCACATACATTCCGAGTAGCGGCAATGTCGAACCGCGACTACCCGAGGCTACGGCGGCCGGAAATAGTTCAACTCCTAAACGACTTTCAAATTGCTACCGTTACAGAGAACGACATCTCCAACCCTAAATCCGCCGTCGTTTTCCATCTTTACACTCACATCCTCAACTATCTCCTCCCTGAGTAACTACCTCTTCTTTTCTCTTCTCTTCAATCTTCACTTCACCCGCTTCTTCTATTATCTTTTTTCACTGTGTTTTTCTATCTTTCATTTCTTACAGGGAATACGACGAACAGCTTGAGTTCAATGCCCTAGAGCATCTCGAGAATCCCGATCTTCACGTTGGATCGGTTCCCGTTATCAAGCTTTACAACAAGATCAAGGAAATGCTTAATGCTCTTGAATGTCCTCAGAAATATTCATTCAACTTTGCTGATCTTCTCAAACCTGATCCTCGTCGAACCGAGTTCTTCCTCGGCACTCTTCTCAGTTTCTGCATCCATTGGTTACTTTCACTTCTTCAACCACTTCTGCAAAATCATCACATAAACAAATACTCCATCCATTCACAGTTAAAAGCAAAAATTCACTTTTTAGATTAGATATATTAGTTATTCAATGAACGTGAAAAGGTGAATTTTTGCTTATAAGTGACCGGAGTGAGTAAGCAAAAAGAGAGAAAAAAAAAACTAAAACATGACCTAATTGTCAGTTTTTTAATATCAGGAATGAGATGATGAATTCCATATCATCAATTATTGAAGAAATCAACACTTTGGAAGACGAGAGAGCCAAGATTGAAGAGGATAGGATTATGCAGGTTTAGATTACACTCATATCAATGATTTTTTATTTTTTTAGATACAATTTAATGTGTGTGTTGGTACTGGTATTTTATTGATTGATTGATTTTCATTATGTTATAGTTGACAGTGGCAATTGACGAATGCAAGGAAGTGAGGGGAAGGGAGATGCCTTATGTTCAGGAGGTCGATGCACAGGTGAAAGAGCTGCGTCAAAATATTGCAAACCTGAACAACAAACAAATGTCGTTGAGGACTGATTTAAAGAAGTTGAAGGAGAAAACTGTGGAAATGGATGATAAGGTGAGCTTGTTGTCTGATGGAATAATAGAAACTTAGCAAGTTAGCATGATGAGTTACATAATCTCACTTGATATTGAGGTTTTCGAATAGTATATTGAATAGATTTCATTAGAGGCATAGAAATCTACGTGAGCAATTCATGTGGGATTAGGACATTGAACCTTTGGATTAGTAGATGAGAAGCTCGTGTGAATAGTTTATGTTGGATATGTAACTTGCACATATATTGCAAGCTGCAGTTTTGGAAGGTGTTCGCTATTAATTTTTTTGTTTGGTAACAATCAACAATTAAAGCTTAATCAGATTAGTTCATAGTATATTAATTCTTGTGCTGGTTTTGGTGATAAATTATTTTACTTGATGACAATTCTGACTTCTATTTTCCTTTTGTCACTCCAGATTTCTGATGCTGAATATAGACTGATACAAAGTGTTCAAGAGAATGCAAATCTACGTTCAAAAATTGTTCAGTTGCCTGATAAAATACAGGTATCTTTTTCATTTGATTAGCTCCAATCATTAGAATCAGTTGCAAATACTTTTTCTTCATGTTAGATTTTGTCTATTCTATACATTTTAAAAAAAAATATTGCCTATTCTGTTCACAAAATCAAACTTATTGCATTCTTGCTACACAATGTAATGTACTTTGACTTCTCCACCCTATCTGCCTGTGCAAATATTGTATTTGCATTTTATTGGACGGCCCTTACATTTTGCGTTTTTACCACAATGGAAAACACTGGTAGTTTGAAATAAATGGCTCTTTTCCTTTAAATGAATGCATGCTCATCTAATACCTTTTTTAGTAAATGTCCTGTGAGGGCTGAATTGTTGATATCATATATGAAAAATGGTGGTGGAGACTATTTTGAAGATGTTTTTAAGTTTGACAATTGAATTGAAAAGAAATTGTAGAAACTAACTTGAAAGCCAGTAGAAACTAGAGAGACTAAAATTTATTTAAACCATAAAAACATCATCACAGTTAAGATGATAAAAAACTGCATGCTTATTTTAGATTTTTTTCCTGTGTAGGTATAGGATTTTATTTTCTGTCTCTACCTATTTAAATTTGCTTTCCTTATCTTGCATAAAGAGGGCTTTAGAGGAAAAGAAATTAGCTCGAGAGAAGGCAAGAAATGCTGAAAGGTTAGCCATGCACAATTTCCACAAGAAGACTGCCCTCATTGAAGTTTATGACAAGGTATGTTGTCACCGTAGTACTCCCTCTCCATTCCAAAATATGGTGTTTTTATAATTTTATTTGTTTCAATTTCAAAACACTGGGTATTTTAAATATCCACGAGGTATGATTTATCTTTGTTTTCTAATTATTTCCTTGATATAAAAAAGATGATTTGTTTTTACGATTGGTGGGGCCATTGGCCAAATTGTGTTGAACCTACCAGTTGAATTTTCCCTTGTAATGGGGTTTAAAGAATAAACATGAACATAAAATGGATAATGAGAGTACACAATCTGCTTTATAGAATTTGCCTCATAGATGTTGTCATTCAGTTTTCAACATTATTTATATTGGTTAAAAATATCTGTGTGAACTGATATTGTAGTCATTTACTCATTCCAGAAAGCAAACTGCAAAAAAATTATCTATATCTCTTTGGGTTTATGACTTTTTTCATAATGTAATGTTTTGTCATAGATAATATAGATCACTTTATCAATTCCTTTCCAGGTATACAAGAAAATGTCAAATCACTGCAAGAAGGTGCAGGCTATACAAGAACAGGTATTCCATGTCCTCTTGTTATTTGACTTGTGCTCCTTCATTTAGCATGATGATTAAAACTTTGTAATGAATTTTCCCCTAAACAAGGGAAAAAAAAATATGTTTGGATTTGAATGGAGCACATGATGGGAATGCTGGGTTAAAGATATGAGATATTCTACTATGATATGTGGGCTTTTTCTTCATTCAAAGATAGTTATTGTGCAAAACCTCTTGTTTGATTCTTTAGACCTTCCTATAGGCCTATTCAGCTAAATCTATTGAAAAGGGTTATAAAGCATTAAAGGCTAAACTTGATGAAGAAGAAGTTATGGATAAGTCCCTTGAGGTCAACTTGGCTGAATGGCAAAGTAAAGGTAAGTTCTTGTGCAAACAAGCAATGCTGGTACTCCATTTCCAAATGGTGTTCACTAATTACCTTTCACTAAGGCATGATTTTTATCAAATTATTATTATTATATTACTATCATCATCATCATCTTGTCGAAAAGAAAATACATTTGCTTACTGAAGCAGCACATATGTCACTATGCCATGTTATTTTGTTATCATTTCTGTAAAAAAAACTTTAATGCTAAATAGTATTGCTCTTTAAACACGTATATGTGTGTGTGGGTTGTGTTTTCCCTCCTCAGTTGAGCACATGGAAGGGATAAAGAGTCGGTTGGATAAAGAATGCATTATCGCGACGGAAGAAGGAACTAACTACCCAGGCAGTAAAAAATCTGAAGTGGAGTCAAAGAGATGTGACATTGAAACAAGAAAAAGACATGTTGATGGTGTGTTATCAAAGGTATCTTTTATTAAGCGGAATAGAGTTCTCTAATGGAAAGTATAAACCCTAAATACATCAATAACTAAAGAAAATGTTACTTCTTATCTCCGTCAACACTGGTTTCAATCTGTGTATGAGAGGGTATGAAGGGCGTGGGTTCAAACCATTCATCCGCTGGGTGAAACTGGCAACATTATTTATCTCAATACTTAATCATGACTAGTATAGTTAGGCACTTGTTTGCATTTTCTTTCATAATAAGTCATTAAGTTTGATGAAAGAATAATTTGTTATTTTTTGTTTACAATTGACAGGCGGATGCTGTGAATAGTAGAATTACCTTGGTAAAAGAATCAGCCAGAATTAAAGTGGATCAGTTAGATAGTAAATGCGAAGAGATAGAAGAAGAGGTATGTGGCCATTTATTCTCTTTTGGAAGCATGTGTGGTCTAAATTTTAATACCCTATTTGGCTTCAAAATTTCAAATTGTAGGCATACCTCATGATAGGAAAATGGAAATTAGAATTGAAATTCAAAGTTGCTCTATGTCAAATAGATTATACCTTTTTTTTTTTTTTTTTAATTAGAT
>Ga0228710_1004516_pt1 | contig 21986 bp, 9 predicted proteins | sample MedpolnodulmetaG_FD_177995 | JGI IMG/M metagenome (GOLD analysis project Ga0228710, IMG submission 177995) | Root nodule microbial communities from Medicago polymorpha collected in Santa Monica, California, United States - pink nodules | ecosystem: Host-associated > Plants > Roots > Nodule...
CTAGGGCAAACAAAATAATTTATACATCCTAAATATTTACTTTATTGTTGAGTTGAGATTAACACAGTCCTCGTGGATACGAACTTATTTTATTACTTCGATGCATTTTTAGTACACTTGCTAAAAATCTATCAAGAACCAAATGGGAGGGGAAAAAGTTAGGGTTGTCATTCCAATAGTTAATGCAGATCTAATAGAGGGAAAAATCTAGGTTTATGTATTGCTTTACGTAATAAGCTTTAAGAATAAGGGATACATCCTTTAAAAAACTACTAATTAATGTAATATATCAGTAAAGTGACTAATCTACCCTTTTCAAAATTTAATCATATTGTTTAAAACTTGAATTGTTGTCCCTTTTAGTAATTAACAAAGTATTGATTGATATTCATAGTTTACAAAACACAACCATATCATCCACACAGTTTCTTTCATAAGAGGAGAGGTTAGGAGTGGTTTTATTTTTTTCAAATATCTTTCTTTCTCTTTGCAGTTAATTACATATAATTTAACCAACCTGACAATCCCAAACCGCTCTCATCCCATCAACCAGGGTTCAAACGGTGCCCTTTTTTCTATTGCGCTAACGTGTATACATATATTTCTTAAAAAAATAATATATATTTGACTATATTTCTTTGTATAAATTAATATATAGTATTTCGTACCCAAATATAATTTATTTAACATTGTGTATAATAACAATTTATAATACATGACATACAAAATAAAAACATAATAAATAGAGATTTGCTAAACCTTGGTCATCCCAATATTTATAATAATAAATTAATCATACTCTCTAAAGAATCTTTTTATAAAAAACTAAACCCCTAAAGCATCAAGACCATTAGAAATGATTAGTTTGATTTAATACTTGTATACGTTTGATTTATCTAATCACTATATTAATTACATCAATCACTGCTTAGAATTATGATGGTACTCTTTTGAATTCATGTTTACCAAGAACGAAATACAATTTGATTGCAAATAAAATTAACAACCAATAAACTTAAAATGATTGGCACCATATTCAGACTCTTGAAGGGGTTTTTCCTCTTCCTCGTACTTCACATCATTTCTTCTTTTTTATAGGCTACTTCATTTCCTTTAATTTATGCTTGTTTTCGCATCACATGCACTTATATTAAAACAAAGCCACCACATTAAGAGGATAAACACATTGTCACTCTATTTAATTTGGAATGAACAAATGATATATTATAGTTTAGGATAGATACACCCAAGTAAATCTACATTTTTGGATAGATATATGATTATTATTGTTGCAATTGGACACAATATACATGTACTTTTAGAATTAAAATATTTGTAAAATAAATATGATTGAAACAAAAAGTGGTAGCATTTAAACCTTAAAAAGCAAGAACGGACAATCATAAGAGTACCGGTGAAAAGGTAAGTGTTCATATTATTATAGTTTAGGTTAGATACTTACACATTTTGTTGTGTGTTGATACAACAAATGATGGCAAATATAAGTATTAGAAGCCATCAAGATAAAATAGCAAAAAGGGAAAAATCAAAGTAGCAATTGACAATTTTTTTAATAAAAAATCCGATATAATTACTAAAAAAATTAGTGAGTATAATTATTATCAATTTGCACAAAAAACAATTCTCAAATTATTGTTATATAGATGTTATTATGATATAAACAAATAGTGTTTCGGTTATATCCAAAAGCACGCATCAACGCACACCAATGAAGTCTAGAAACTTGATACTATAACACTGATATGTCGATGCAGAAACTTTTTAAAATTCAAGATGCAATATAACCGAGATATTTTAATTATAAAAAAAAAAAAAAATTAACCTACAGATAAAAACTCAAAATACAAACTTTGGTTAACTTTAGGAGAATGAGAGTAAATCAACTATGTGTTATTTATCTAATATTCAAAATTGTTTTTTTTAATTTAAAATAATGATATATTAATTGTGGTTTTATCTTCTTTTTAATTAACAAAGCAATGATTCATTAAGGTTTGATAGATTTCTAAAAAAATGACTTACATGCTTACAACTATGTTGTCGTACTATTTAAAAACACATGAATATTTAAGAAAAGTAGAAAGATAAAATAATTAAATAATGTGTATTTTTCAAATAGTTAAATGATGTCTTTTTGTGTTAGTGTGCACAAAATACGTGTCTAAATGAATGTAACTATACAAAAAAAAATCTTTTTCTAAAATGCTTATCATTGTTGATTGATTTGAGTTGGTTGTCAACCAATTCACAACAACATTAAATATTGTATTGACAGGTTTATCAAGTTTTAAGTTGTTTATTTTTTAGGTCATTCTATAACTATAATTGATAAAAATATGTTGTTTATTGAGATTGAGATTTGGTCAACTTTGAGAAAATAATTGGTGGCGTTATCTTGTATTATTTATTATGATTTTTCTTAAATTTATTTGTATGTAATTCCTTAAACTTTTCAAATGTGTCACTTTTATGTTTCAAAATATGAACTCATACTAGAAGGATAATCATCAATCATTGTAAGAAAATAGGAATCTCCCACATAGATAGTTATTGTTGTTGAACCCTAAAGATATGTGTAAACATACTCAAAAGGTCAACTAGAAGGATTCACGCCACTTCCAAACTTCACTCTATGTTGTTTTTCTATTATCACAAAATTCTAGTTTCTCTAATTTATCTTTTCCTAGCAAACCTTTCTTAGCTAGTGCAACGAAACTCCTTTCACTGACATGCCCTAACCTTAATTGTCATGGTTTGATTTTTCAGAGAGTATTGACTAGCTATAGATGCATGACCAATATTCATTCTTAGATCTTTAGCAATTATCAATGCACCATGCAAAATATTTAAAACACCATGTTCAATTCTCGTGGAATAGTCCAGTCCATCAAACATGCTTATGGAGACTAAATTTCACTCAAGTTCAGAAACAAATCTCACATTTTGTAAAAGAAATTCATAGCTATATATAAAGAGATGCATGGTTTTGTTGTAGTACTTTTATTTCAATTATATCATTAATTTAAATTATTGCAATTTCAATTTTATATTTTTTTAATATTATTTAAATTTTAATTGAAAAAAATTAGTTAAATCTATTTATAATTTGAACAATTTAGCTACAATAGAAACAATATAAGTTAATTTTTTATTGTAATATATTCTAAAGTATTTATAACCAGATACGACAAAACAAACATACAAGTGAAAAAAAAACGTTCTTAAAGAAATGAAAAGACAGGTTAGTGTTTGTCTTCACACTGGTTATCATAATAATGGTGACATGGATGATTAAATAAATCTTATAAATTTAGTTTATTTTTTAATTTGATAAAGTATAAATTTAGTTTATTAAACTAATTCAGTTCAAATGAGTATTATTTTTTTTATAGGGTTTTGTTAGAAGCCATTCATGAAGGTGTTTTTTAGCAACTCACACCTCAATGTGTGATTTTCACTTTTTAGTTATAACTTTGCTAAAAGACACCTTCATAAAAATTAGTTGGTGTCTTTTAGCAAATACTCATAGAATAACTTGCTAAAAGACACCTTCATAAAAGGTGTCTTCTAGCAAAACCCTTTTTTATAATAGATAAACGTATGTCCTTCTATGATGAGATGCAACTTTTTAGAAGAGTTTTTGCAATGATAAGTTGCAATGGTATGCCTTTGAATCTCATCGGACACAATTTTTAACACGTCCACACCCTTTAGCCAAATAGATGCAACCAGTGGGCAATTGAATCAGATTGCATCATTAAATATAGAGTGTTACTTTTTCCACCTTGCTGTCTTCTAATGCGCTCTGCAAAAATTCCAAAAATACCCCTATTTCGGATTCTATTTTCCGAACCAAATTGTTAGTGCTTTCCGAAAATTATAATCGGGAGAAATACGATATGAAATTTTGTGTCTTCCTTTGATGTCGAGGGTCCCTGTTGACCATCATATAACCCCCGCATAAGCTGCAATGCAATTGCAGGGGTCGTATGAACGGTCAACAATGACCATGGTACCACAGGCACACCTAAAAACTACCTAAAAAACTAAAAATATTTGAAGAAAATGTAAGAAAGGAGATGAAGAAGAACGAAGGAAATTGTTGAAGATCCAAACCTTTTTATACCCTTAAATCATTCATAGATCTTAAGTACAGTCAAATAAATCATGTTCCACAACCTAAATCGTGCAAAAATCATTAAACATCTCACTAACCGTCCAAACCTTTGGTGAAACGCCATCGTCCAAAATGAAACTGAGGGGTTCCAGATTTTATATTCCGTAATGCATGAAGTTTGTCCGGGTTATAAAATCCGAACTACATCAGACCCTGTATTTGGAGCGTTTCGTGGCGAATGGCTTGGAAAACAATAGAACAAAGGTACATAACATAAATAGAAGCAACATAAGACAAATAAACAGTTAAAAAAACCATAATAACATAAATGATGAATCTTTTGGGAAGGTATTCGAAGAGGAGTTTTTGAACTCGATCCTGCCGGCTTTCCAACTAACATGTTACGATCGGCAGGCCGACAGGATCAACTTCATAAGAACCTCTTCTTCGGAGTTAAATATGCAACATAATGAAGAAAGGCAAGGTATTTCAAGATGATTTCTTTGAGTTAGATCCTGCTACCTTGCCAAATGACATATTCATCTGGCAGACAGCATGATCTAACTCATAGTAACCTCTTGTTATTTTTGAGTTATCTATCTATCAAGGAAACAACAAGGAGGATCTATATATTTTTGAAAGCATGTTGAGGATCTTCATCATGCTGGCACATAGAGAGCAATCTATTTGTCACATAGAGACCAATCTATTTAACGGCAGCATGACAAAGATCCTCAGCACAATGACAAAAATTTGCATGGTCTCTTTGGTGTGTTTGTTTGTATTTTTTACAGCATGCCGAAGACCTTCATCACACAGTCAAATAGAGAACTATCTATTTGCAACCACGTGAGAAAGATCATCGGCTTAATGACAAAAATTTGCATGATTTCCCTTGGTGTGTTTGTGTGTTTTGCTGGAATTGAAGCTGAAAACCGGAGAGCACTTATTTATAGAAGTCCCTAGATGTTGTGGACCACATAAACTCTTGTTGCAATGTGGTCCATACAAGAGAATCCTATGCTGAAGGATTCTGGATTTAGTAATCCGAACTACACTTACGCCCTTTGTAAATCCGGATTATATAATCCGGAAACCATGATGTTATCCGGATTATAAAATCCGAACTGCATCAAACTCTTTTGACCGGTAGTCTGCACTAAATAGAAAACGTTTTCAAAGGTTGGTCAAGTTAAAAAAAAAAAAAACGTGTTTTTACACGTTTTTTGACTGAATTAATGGCTTTCCCACCTTTTTTTACCCTCCCTCCCTATAAATAGGCTTCATTTTCCTCACAATTTCTCACACCCTCTTCTCCTCTTCCTTCTACAACGATGTGTTTTCATCGTTGGCCTTTCATAGAAAGAGGCCTCTTTGAAAATCCATCAGGGGTTATATGATTGGTCAACGGGGAAGGGGTTTGTCTAGGTGTCATGTTGGTCTGTTTGGGTCTAAGATTGACCATCATGATCTCTTGTTCCCTAGAGGCCCATGTGCCCCCGCCAGCGTTGGTTTCTTCTTCCCATCCCACCTCTTTCCTCTCCACCAGTGGCTGGAGCCACTGATATAGCTTACCTCTCTCCCCTTAGAAATAGTTTTAGGTTCTTATGTAATGTAATAAGTTTAAAAAGCTTCAACATTATGGTAATGTATTATTCATATATCAATAAAATGAGTTGTTTTTATCTTTTTGTCTTTTTATTTCTGTTTTGTATTTTTGTTTGCATTAATTTTACGAGGTTGAAAGCTTAAATTGAAAAAATTCTGGAAAAAGAGCATTCCGGATTTCCGGAAATCACTAACAATGCAATTTGAAATCTAAAATCGAGACAGGAGTATTTTTAGAAAAAAAAAATAGGGGCGCGCTAGAAATCCATAGAGTGAAAAAAGTAATTCCCTTAAATATATTAAACCATTGCAACTTAGAGAGTCCACACCCTTTATCTAAATGTACTTATTTCAAAAACAAAAAAAATCTAAATTTACTAATGTTTATATTTCTACCATAGTAAAAATATAAAAAAAATACTTAGAGAGTCTCACACATCCCTTTTATTCACCTTAAAAAATTAATTCTAACTACTAAACTATTTGATTAAAAAAACATACTTAATTTTTTTTTAAACCATAGATTCATTCACGTGCAATTTTGGAGACTAATCCTTTGATGTAATTGAAATCTATGTAATGGGTTGATTTCTTTTGAAAAATGTTTTTTCATACAAATCGGTTAGAAATCAAACTTTAGACCAAATAGTTAAGAGACTAAAATATGTACCAATTATGTTAGCCTATATTTGTAATGTAGATCTCATTTTATCCAAGTGATTAATGAGTTTTATTTAAGCTCACTTCAACCGAAAACATTTGAGTTTGATCCCTAATTATAACAATCGGTTGTGAAATTTTATTTACCTCTGAATTAAGAAGAAGAAAAATTGTAAAACTCATTTCTGGTTCTTGGAATTTTGGATGATGTGTACAACTTTTTAGTGGGACAAAAGTAGAGAGGTATGAAAACATAAATGACATCCACCACATGAATTCGAGCCTTCTTAGAACCTCACAATCTATAATAATATCCACTTACAAACACACACTTCAGAATTTCAAACCAAACAAATTAAAAACCACCACAACACTAGAAGCTTATCCACAAGTGCTGAAAAACCTGAGTGCACTTTCCACAAACTATTGAGTAGAATTTTACACAAAGTAGCAGCATGGCTTTGGAGAATTGTTTAAGAGTATCCACAGCCAGACCTCAGTGTCTTCCTCCATTGTTTCCAACTTCAAGGGAAAAGGTTGTGTTCTCAGCTCAAAGAGCAGGATTCAAGAAATCTGTGCTGAACTCAACACTATCATTCCCATCTGGTGTTGCCTACAGAAAATCTCGTTTTATTTGCAATGCTCGTGAAGCTGTAAATGAAGGTACACTTTCCTGTACCTTGTCAACTGTTTTTCTTGAAAAACTGCATCTGAATATTTTGTTATGAGTCTTTTACACTAGATATGACCTGAAAATGAGTGTTTATAACCTGAAGACATTTTTCATCTTACAAGTTGGTTTTATAATTGAGTTAGATCAATTCCAAATGTTAACATGATATCACTCCTGTGTGTGCTAAGAATCCCACATTGGATGATGAGATGTGATTTGAAAATGAGTTTATAAATGAAAGACATTTCTCATCTTACAATTTGGTTTTGTAAGATTGAGTTAGCTTCAACTGAAACCTTAAGATATGTTTAATTTCCACAGCTAGGTGTATTATAGTGCTTATTGTAGCCAAGTATTTGCTTGAATAAGGTAGCAGATAGAATATTCAATACCATCTTGGAAGTGATCACTAAACATGCTTGATTCCTGGTTTCCTTGTACTATTCTGAATTTTATTTTCTCATTGAGGATTGAGCATAAGAAAGGATTTATGCAGAGCACTTCTAAATGCATGTATGGATTGACGGTGGTAGGTTTGGCAGATTAACGGTGTGTCAATGTAATTTTGGCAAAAACAACACTTTAGAGCTTCAACAAAATCACGATATCACCGTAATTCCCCCATACTCACTGTCAATCCAAACATGCAAAAGTTAATTTGCCCTAGGTATGGTCACTGTAGTGTCTTGTCTAATTAAGTAACACATACATGCTCAAACTTGGCAGTTGGAGCAGTGACTGACTCAAGCTGGAATGAGCTTGTTCTTGCAAGTGAAACCCCTGTGCTGGTAGATTTTTGGGCACCATGGTGTGGTCCATGCAGGATGATAGCACCTATTATTGATGAGCTAGCCAAAGAATATGCTGGAAAAATTTCATGCTACAAGCTCAACACAGATGAGAATCCAAACATAGCAACAAAGTACGGCATCAGAAGCATACCAACTGTTCTATTTTTCAAGAATGGAGAGAAAAAAGAAAGTGTAATTGGTGCAGTTCCAAAGTCTACTCTGTCTACAACTTTGGAAAAATATATTGATGCATGAACTCAGAAAAAATGATACATAATGACATGCATTATAACACCAAAAATGGATTAACTGGGATTGAAAAATGAAAATCGTGACTTTGCTGATTTTCATTTTATCCCATTCTTTTCCATGCCCTGCAAGGCAAAAGGTAGTTTGTATCTTTATCATATCTATGTAAGGATTATCTTTCAATATATGGATTCAACACATTGAACAATCCTTGTATATTTCTTTATTTCAAACCATTTTGTAAAGTTTTACATTGGATAAACAGACCTCCTTCTTTGAATGTTGATTACCTTAAAATCGATGATTGTTTGGAATAATATGTAATTACTCTCCCAACAACCGGTTACTATTGTAGGGAAAAACCTGACATGTTACTCGACCATGAGTGTGTATCAAGGGTGAGTTTCAGTTTTGTGATGGAAAAAACTCGTGACATTACAAAAACTTAAATATAAAGTTACACTTGACTTCACAAGAGAGAAAGAAAAAAAATTAGGCCCATAGCCACACAACCAGCCAACAATTTTCATTTCTTATATATAAAATCATATATTGGCACAGTGGCCTAACCCTATCACTACCCAATTGTGTTCTGCCGTCGTCTCCGGCCAAAGGCAATTCTACCATTGCCCATCATGCTGCAAAAGCAGCTGTCAAGAACCACAACATGCATACCATTTACAAAGTGCAAAGGCTCTTAAGGAGAAGGTTTTCAATCAAATTGAAAATTACTAAAACCATTTACTGCTCCTAGACCACTAAGTAGTTGGTTTGACAGATCCTGTTGATGATTCATAGTTTGATCCCGAGCAATGGATGCCATTCCTCCCCTTCCGTTCATGACTGAATGGTTTACCATAGCAGCTCTGATTCCATTAGGCATAGTGGATGGACCGAACCCCACTGTTCCATAATTACCAACACCTGAATTACTATTCACTGTGCCATTACCATTGTTGAGCCCTGTATTTGCACTCATTGGCAGAATACCATTAACATTCTTCAAGTCATTTCCTATAGAACCAGCACTTGCCATTCCACCAGTACCATTCATTTGAGATGACATCATCATCTCATGTATGATTTTCTGGACTGAGTTTTGAGCATCACTTGGGTCAGCATCACCAGAAAGAGATGGTTGATATTGATTTTGTTGCAGTGAAATATTAGCTGGTGAATTTGTTGTATTCATTTGATTGGGAGGCGTTAAAATGGATCGAGGTGTTTGTGGGGGGTTATTAGATGAGGATGGTGTAGGTGGTGACTGAAAAGGAGATGAGTTTGGCTGGGCCTGTGGCACAGTACTGGAGGAACCAGGGGATGGAATCTGAACAGAATTACCTCCATATGGACTGCTTGCATTGTTCATTGAATTTTGTCTAGAATTCACAGAGTTTTGGTGGAGAAGTCCAACAATAGTGCTTGTGGTTGTTGATGCGGACGCCGAGTTGACAGAACTATTTACACTAACCATACCATTGCTGGAAGCAATTTGCATGGCAGCAGCTTGCACTGGGTTTTGATCGCCATTTGAGTTATGGACCATCATTTGCTGTTGCTGCTGTTGTTTTAATTGATCTTCATGCTGTTGAGCTTGATTACGAACTCCACACGAATTAACTGTTCTCCGAGGGAATTTGGCTAAGCTCTCTGTATGAAGGTAGAAAATAAAGCCAAAGAAAAATCCATCATCCCTATCAGAACAATCAAACAGCTGGCAATAATTATAAATATAAGAATAAAAATTTATATGACTGCAAACAGTAATGTACAACACACACCCCTCTTTTTATTCTCAATCGACTACATTTTCTTCTGGTTAAGTGATATTACAGAACTATTGTGAGAAATCATTTTCCCAGCTATTAGCTTATTACAGTGATCAAAGCTAGAGAGATGATTACTGCAAAATCAGTTGCCCATAAAAACAACATCAAGTACAACAAAAATGATTTACAGATCACCCCCTCTTGATCTCAAACTCATCCATTAACAACCATTCAATCTCGAATATTAAATGATTTTACTATTAGACAGCCTTGAACCAACAGATAGACATAAGGCTATCTTAACCTCACAATATCAAAAACATTGACACCAGGAAATAGAAATGGAACTTAGGCAGGAAGGAAGACAGCCAACAAAAGGCGGTAAACAAGGAGTTAACAAAAAATGAAAATCTGCAACATTTTCCACCCAAATAACAAGTTCAAGTTGTAACAGCCTAATATTAGGTAAGCTCTAGCTGTCTAGCACACATATCTTTAGTTATCTAGCCAAAGATGTATGCAAGCCCAATTTCAAATCATAAGACAAAGAGGACCTAAATTGCTATTTCTGTAAGCAATTATAAATCAGTTGGACAGATTTGGAGAAAATAACATTTCCTTGATTGTTGTGCGAAGTAACCTAGGCTATTTATTTCTCTCTCCCAACTGTAAACGTATAAATCGTGTGCAGGCTCATCAAAACTTAATTCCATCTCTCTGACCTATCAAACCATACATCATTTTGAAACTTGAATCAATCCTCCATAGGAAATGCCACCAATACCCCCAAATTAATCAAAGATCCTTATAAAAATACATATAGTTACACCACACCAACTTAGTCTCCAAGAACAATCCTTAAATAAACCACCAACAATCTTCAATATGTGTATCTTCAAGTTTCTTAACAAGTCAGAGACAGCAGCATTTAGAACTGATTCTGTATTTCCAATTATTGATCCTAGACATAGCTTTGAAAGGATCAAACCAAGGTCCCCGAATATGAACTAACAAGTAGGATAACATTCAGACAAGAATGATATCCAAAATCAATTCTTTTCTGTAAAAAGGTAGAGACGAAAACTGAATGCATGAAGACCTTCTAACTTTTATATGATACCCATTGTTCGATAAGGAATAGACAGTGAATCAACATAGAAATGGTACATGTGAACAGTTGAACTCTCTCTTCAATAAAACAATACTCAACTTTCACATTCATATCTATACTTGCATATGAAGAATCAAGCACGTAAACTATTAACTTACCCATAGGCCCGGTCCCAGTTTCTCTGCTGTAATCTATCAAGTCTTTCATGCTATTTACCACTTCTGATATCTGCATCATAAACAATAAACAATGAAGTTTGTCATGTTTCCACAGTAGAATTCATTGGAAAAAAAATCCTCTGGATGAACTCCCGAGGTAAAAATTATTTCTGCAGCATGTGGCAAAAAAACAATAAAAAGAAAAGAGGGATTCTTTTTCCTCTTTTTGTGCAAATGGAAAGAATTCCTAATGTATATTCCTTGATAATCACTAACCCGTAAAGAAAAAAAATACAAAAGATAGGTCATCTCTTGCGTGAAGACCCTGTTTAAAGATTGACTCAGGAAAATATAGTAAGCTGAATTCAAAGCATTGTTATATTTTGCAGTCACATTAAGATATAGAAAACTGAGCAAGGATTTTCTATTCAAAACAAGCAAGGACTAGTAGGGTGATTTGTTCACAAATTTCCCAAATAAGGGTTAAGAAGGTGCCACAAAAGATACAATAGTTCCACACAATCAAATGTCGATTTAAACATTAAAAGGAAATAGAATATATTTTATCATTAATGTGTAGACTGAAGATCAAAATAATACTATAAGCAATGACATAAGAATGAAACACTACCTGTAGGCAGCGCACATATCTCTTTGTATATCCTAAATCATTAACTAATGGAACTTCTAGGGCTTTAGCCAATTGACGGGCTGATGCGACAAACCTGGAAAAGAGAAATATAGTATTGTTAAAATAAAAACAGAAACATACAACAACAAGCAACCCTAATTAAGTTAGACCAAAAAGGGATCAAGAGAGAGGACTGTTGCAAGCTAAACTGTAGCATCAATTAGAAATCAAATAAACACCAGCAAACAAGGTTCATTATATACACAATGGTCAACCACCAAAAGAAGGGCTACAACGTCAAAAGAGAGTGGAAAAAATCGCAGAACACATTATACTAAAAGAGATGAACATTTTGAGACGCACACATTAAATCCCTAATCAAAAGGAAATAAGCCATGGCCCATTCCATGATCCCAGAACAAGGAAGTTAATTATTATGTTTAGAATTCAAGTTTTGAAAAGAACTAGCATCAGCAAGAATTTGACATGTTTGGCTAAACGGACTTACATATTACAATTATTTTGTAACTCTGGAGCAGATGCATTGGGTGTTGCATTTTGAGTTAAAGCCTGGTATTTCTGGGCAACCGCTCCAATCTGACTAACCTGTGGATTAACAAAAATGAAGTAATAATCAGAGTGTATAATATATAGCCGAACTCTGCTCCACTAACATATCTACAATCTAAACACCAGCATTACAAAAGGGTATTCCTACCATAATAACTAGCAACAAAACCAAGGAGTCTTATATCCATGGCAAATATCTTGTAAAATAACAATCGCAAAACTTACAACAGACTTTAAATAAACAGTTAATGTACTCTGTATAGTAACGGGCATTTATGATGCAACTACTTAATCAGCAACCTGAGGTATTAACAATCTTCTGGGGATGAGCTCTTCATGGCGCCGAGCACAAAATTCCCAAGAGCATATCTGCAAAAGAAATAATAAACAAGAGAATGTCAGTTAAACTTTTTTCACATAGAGAATGCCAACAATGATAATAACAAGCATTTTTCAGCATAATTAGAATGTCTTGATTTGTAAACGTTACCTTCAGGTCTGGAGAGAAAACTATTCGAAGTTGACCATCACGAACAACACGAAGTTGCTCAAAAACACTTTCTTGTATTGCTTTTGCATAGTCTAGAACAATCTGGCCAGAGGAATTATGATATTCACGGGGCATATCAACATAAAGTAGCTCTTCCAGAGTGCCACTTTCATACTTTATCTTGAAAAGCCTAGGAAGAACCTCAACAGTTGCTTCTGAAAACCCAGAGGAAAAAAAAAACATAAGCAGTCGGAAGGAGTTTAGTGCAACAGAATGACTTCTGCAAAGAACCCATAATAGATATATTTAATAGAAAGTTAAGATGCCAGCGTTCATATGGTGAAGAATAGAATTACACTGAATAATGAAATGCAGGAAAAAAAAACCTCAAAAAAAACTTACCAAACCCACGGCCAGGTTTCCGATTACATATTTCGCAGTGCCATACATCCTGAAAATATTTAAAGAAGTTGTGTTTAACTAAAACTAATGCTTAGCATCAATGGGACTACTATAGATGGTTCCTTGAATACCATAGAATATCTATGGCAATTGGCAACATCTAAGGCAATAGTTACTTGGTCCTTAGACATAACAAAATGGCACTCACATCAATTAAATTGAAGATACCAACACTAGAGCATACTACAGTTAAATACACCATTCAATAAATAAGTTATGAACTTGGACAAGATTATCCGGTCTTTAGAATTGGATTACAGGGCTTTCTTTGGTAACAGACCTGAGGGAAAACTCCAGTTGTTTGTCTGCTACTTCCATACATCGAAACACACCACTTCTTCTTGGCATTAGGAGCATAATACTCAGCAACAAACTTCCTCCAAAACTCGATGTTGTTATCCTATATAATAAAACCAAAGTGCAAAACCTATTATTAATACAAATGAGTATATGATATACACACAGAACAAAGCCAGTATATAGATCAATTCTTACTTCAGGTCTATGTTGTTGCTGATACATGTAGTGTGTCAGCCGCCTCGCACACATCCCTGGTTCATATGCCGGTTTCACAGGAGACCTCATAGGCATATTTTGCTGTTGAAATTGTTGTGGTAATTGAGACCGTTGCTGAGGCATTGCTTTTAAGAGTTGTTGCTGCTGCTGCTGGTGTTGTTGTAGCTGTAAAAGCCTGTGATGGTTCAAAAGATTGATCTGAGCAGCAGTAGCCTGAGAAGATTGTCTCGACATGTGGAGGAATTGTTGTTGTTGTTGCTGCTGTTGCTGCTGCAAAAATAACGGTTGATCACAATGTTGGGGCTCCATTTTAACTGGTGCCAGAGATCTCATTGTTTGAATTTGTTGTTGTTCCAATTTCACAGGAGGAAGATTCCTCATTGATTGCAGCTGCTGCTGTCCAAGTTGGTCATTATTTAGCTGGGGCTCTAACTTCACTGGTCCCATTCCACCTATTCCTCGCATTGATTGAAAATGCTGTTGCTGCTGTGTATTCAGAGGAGAAGAGAACTGTTGCATTGACTGCTGGCTGTGTTGGAAATTTTGAGGATCAAGCTGTTGAGAATGCTGATGATCTGGCAACAGTTGGTTCGTAGAAGAGTTAGAAAATTGTTGACCCTGAACTTGACCAGAGGAACCCGCACTCGTCAGATTTGATTGTCCAAATGAGGATGGAGAATTAGGGAAGCTCGTTCCATTGCCAACACTGGAAAGTTGGCCTATTTCACTTCCAGTTTCAATTCCTCCACGCTGGCTACTTCCTTGACCAGTAAGCCCGTGGTTTGGAACTCCATTTGGGAAAGATTGATTCAGCATAGACGTTATGTTGGACATATTTCCTAGAATGTTCATGTTGTTGAACTGAGTACGAGGAGACACAAGCGAAGACATGGGAGCCCCTTGAGCTCCTAACATTCCTGAATTTGATCTCATCAAAGAAGGTGGGATAGACTGAGCACTGCCAATAGGAGTTGGTGGCCCTGGTCCTGGAGGTACCATGTCTCAATATTTGGTCTTCAAGCAATCACCTAAGCAGAACAACTAACTTACATAAAACATGAATTCAACAAGAACAAACTACAATGACACAGCACATCACAAACTCAGCATAATAACTCACACCAGAAAGCGTTTCAACCCAAATTCATCGCCAAAAAACATCAGAGTCTTCACTGTGATTCCTTCATAAACATGAAGTGTTACCAAAACCAACCATGAAACAATCTTTGATTCTGAACACTACAATTGCACTACATCCCATAATGAACAACTACCAAACAGCTTTCAATGAATCTCTGTACAACAAATGACTTTTAAGATCCAACCCATCAACCAACACACAATATAAACAATATCACAATAAACCAATTTAATTAAAGCACAAAAATTTCAATCAACAATGAATAAAAAATTCACTATCACAGAATCACACTAATCACCAATTAAAAAATTGCAATACAAAATTAATCAGCTTTAATCAAACTAAGACTATCAGTAAAGAAAAAACTACATTTCTCCCAAAACAAATTCAAGCTCAATTGAAACAAAAACACAAGAAACAAACATAATCAAAGTAAAAATTGAGACTTTAATAAAAAAATAAAAATAAAAATTGAGACTTAGCATAACTCACCGAGAGCTGAAGAAAATTGAGAAATTGAAGAGAAATTAAATATGGGAAGTGATCAATGAATTGAGAGGGTGCAAAAAGTTTGGAACTTTGCAATTGGGTTGTGAATTATCATCCTTAAATTACTTGATTAGGGTTTTATAAGTGTAATTAGGATAAGTAGTAGCAACATCTTCAATCACAGTGAAACGTTCTGTTATGTTCTGCTGCTGCTAAGTGTTAACAGTTATGTGTGTTTTTTTAGACAGAGAAAGTAGAGAGAGAAAAAGTCACTTGCGGACGTCAAGATTATATTCGATTTGATTGAATTTTATTTTCATATTCTTTCTTTTTGCTTCTATTCATTCATTTTAGTTTCATTCTCTCTCTCGCCTTTCAAAAAAGGCTTAAACATGATTATCGTCCTTGTAATCTAGACCAGTTTTAATTTTTATTCCTGTAAAAAAAAAATTAAATACACCTTGTAAAAAAAATTTGTTTGAAAAAAGTATCTGTCTCCACTATTAAGCTGATTTGGCATGGTTTTGGCCACATAGCAGTTGCTGACTGTGCAACTTTTGCCACGTGGCGCGCCACATAATATTAAATTTTAAAAAATATTTTTAAAATTCTGAAAATTATTTTTAAAATTAAAAAATATGAAAATAAATTTAAAAAACAATATAAAAATTCTAAAAATAATTTTTAAAATATTTAAATAATTTTCTGAATTTTTTTGAATATTATATATTCTGAAAAATAATGGTTTTTGTTAAAATTAAAATTTTCGTAAAAGAACAAGAAATTAGATTTTTTTTAAATTTATAATTTATTTTCGAAAATTATAAATTTATAACTTTTGAAAATATAATTGTCATTATTTTCGAAAAAAATTTAATATATAATTTTCAAATTAAAAAAATCTATTTTTCGAATATTTAATTTTAACAGTTTTTTTGTCAAAAAATTAAGTTTTCAAAAATTTTAATTTTCAAAGTTTTTTTTTGGAAATTTTTTATGATTTTTAAATTTAAAAAAATAATTTCCAGAATTTATTTTTACTTTTTAATTATGTGGACTGCCACGTGACCAAAACCATGGCAAATCAGACGTGAAATGGGGCCAGGGACCTTTTTCAAACAAATTTTTTTTACAGGGATGTATTTCAAAAAAAATAAAATTACAGGGACGAAAATAAAAACTGGCCCAAATTACAGGGACGGTTATCATATTTAAGCCTTGAAAAAAATATGAAGTCAAATCCGATTGAGCAATGATATTTGTACAACCAATATCAAACAACCTTTGTGACAACCACTTATCCTCTCTTCTCATTGGATGAAAACAGTAGAGAGGGAGAAAGAAGAAGAAAAAGAATAAAAACACATATGAGTATGAGAGAGATGGTTGTTCCAAAAGTTATTAAAAAGTGGTTGTACAAATATCATTCCTCAATCTGATACTATATTTTTGTGGATAAAGATTCTCTTTCAAAATCATGCGAGAAATAGATCCATTGATATTGATAAAGACATTGTTATATGTAGGAGTTCAATTCAAATATAGGACTATCTATGTATTTGTCTATGTTCTCTAAAAAAAAATGTATTTGTCTATGTTTGGTAGCAACAATAATATGCAGAGGTTGGGTTCATACCTCAAATTAACGATTTTTTTATATTCAATTGTGAATTGAGTCATTAGATTACTTTAACGGTTAATAATATAAATCAATAGTCAAAATCTTCATATTATTTCTTACAAAAAATATCTATGTAAGGAATCTGTTTCAATTTCTCTCTTTTTCTAATGTGCTTAAGTTATACGTGTGCACCATGACTCATCATGGTCTATGCTATGGGTGTATGTTTTTCTACATCATTGTCACTGTCTTTAGAGATTAAGGTTCGGGTGTTGGTTACGCCAAGGGAACGTGTTAGCACCCTAAATGTCTATGTTATTTCATAGGAACCTCTTGTTTTTAATTATCTTGTGCTTGATTTTACTTGCTTGTATAAATGCCTAAAGAAGTCTAAGTGTGAGAATAAAGAAAAGGAAAATATTTTTTTGTTATTTTTTATTGATTTGGAAAGACAAAGTCTTTTGCTTACATACCCAAAAATGGGATCAAAATCATGTAGTTCATGTTAAAAAGCCGAGTAATGAGTTAATTTGATTTTAAGGTTTGAAAAAAGATTTTTAAGAGGATAAGAGGCCGATAGAAGGATAAAATATGAGGTTAATTGATTTTAATTAAAAGAAACCAAGTCTAAATGTGGTTTAAGATAGATTAAAATTGGATTAAGAAAGAAAAGAAGAAGGAAACACTTGGATTAAAATCCAAAGGTTTATTAAAAAAATATTTTTGAGTTTGGCATATTTGAATGGTTTTGGAAATTTGATTATTTCTAACTAAAAGGCGAGCTAAATAAATATCTAAGTGTTTAAGCGTAGCGTAATAAAATAAAACGCGAAGGAAATTACAAAGGATATTGGATCCAAAGTAAAATCCTACTTCCTTAGAATTAATTCTAAAATTACTAGTTGTTTGATTTTAAAGTCTTTAAATATCCAAGATGTCGAATACAAGGCAATCAATCAATAACCAGATGTTGAATATATAAAAAGTAGGAGAAAAACTATATATACATAAAATATTAATAATGGACACTGCTATCTTAGATTTCTAAATTTATGGTGATCTTTGAATTATTCTTCCTTTTTCAACTAATATCGTAGAATATAATAACTCTAATTAGAATGTCTCGAACAAGCTTGAGTGGCGCAAGTTAAGTGGTTAAAAACGTGTAAATTAAATGTTAAAAACCTGATTAAAGTGGAAAAAAAACGTTTGTTCTTCAGCTCTGACCACCGGCCAACGTGCGTGAGTTAACTCGTGCACATGCCAGTGGTGCGTGACTTAAGTCATGCAAAGCTTATAACGTGCGTGAGTTAAGACACGCTGCGTGACTTAACTCACGTAGGGGTATATTTGGAAATCATGCTGGGCGAGAGTGTTTTGTGCTGGGGGAAGAGCAGAATTCCTAATATTATTAGATATTTTTGCTTAGAATTCCGCTCTTCCCCCAACACAAAACACCCGCGCCCAGCATGATTTTCAAATATACCCCTGCGTGAGTTAAGTCACGCAGCGTGTCTTAACTCACGCACGTTATAAGCTTTGCGTGACTTAAGTCACGCACCACTGGCATGTGCGCGAGTTAACTCACGCACATTGGCCGGTAATCAGAGCTGAAGAACAAACGTTTTTTCCACTTTGGTCAGGTTTTCAACATTCAATTTACACATTTTTAACCACTTTCACACGTTTTTTTACCACATTAATGTTAGATACAAACTAGGTTGTCATTTCTATCTATAAATACCCTCACAAACTTCCTCTTTTCCTTACATTATCTCCTCCCAGTCTCTCCCCCTCTTTCTCTTCTTCTTTTTTGCTTCTATAGTATCTATGCTCTTTATACCCCTTTAGGTATATACCAGTAGCTTTTGGGGGAAGTAGTGGCCCGTCGGGTTCGGGAAAAGGGCATCATCCCTTGAGGTAAAATTAGGTTTGCTTCCTTTTACTTCCAAAATCTTTTTACCGTGGGTAAAAAGAATCATCATGGGGGTATAAAAGGAACCAAATTTAAATTTACCTCAAGGGATCTTGATGTCTTTTTCCCCAACAGGACGGATCACTATTTTCCTCAAGAGCTATTGGTATATACCGAAGAGGGTGAAAATAACTTTTTACCCCAAGAGGGTAAAATGTATGTATTAATTATTGTAATGTTTGAATGATATTAATAAAGTGAGAGTTATATTTATTAATTTTGTTTTTTATTTGTATTTATTTTTGCATTTATTTTATGTTTATGATTATGTATTGAATAAATAAATATTGAATAAATAAAATCAAATTTATTTTCTAATTTCGTATTTAACGAATAAATAAATTAGAATAAATATTGAATTAGAATAAAATCAAATTTTATTTCTAATTTCGTATTTAATGAATAAATAAATTAGAATAAATATTGAATTAGAACAAAATCGAATTTATTTTAAGTGCATAAATAAATTAGAATATAGCAAATAAATAATTCAGAATAAAGTGAACAAATAATTTAGAATAAAGTTAATAAAATATTTTAGAATAAAGTAAATAACATAATTTGAAAATAGTAAATAAATTAAAAAAAAGTAGTTACTTTGCGCCACTTAACTTAACTTGCGCCACTTAACTTGCGCATTATTTTATACCTGTGTTAGTTAAATTGCGCAGAGGCATTTTAGGCATAGCTGAAGGGTGAGAATGTTTTGTGCTGGTGAAGAGCAATAATCTTTTGCTTATGGTACCGCATGATTTTAGGGGAACCGCATAGCCCAATGTTTTCTTATCCAGTTTTAAGCTAGGTATATAGGAAAATAATGAAACTATAACGCTTTATCGAAAAAAGAAAAAGAGTGCAAGTATAACATGAACAACTATGGCTCCTACGCGTGAGGCTATAACAACTAAAATATACGGTGTGTTTACTACTCAAAAGAATGTGAAAAATGCTACACATAAGACAAGGTGAACAACTGAGACACAACGATAATCGTTTTTTATAGGGTTTGGTTAAATATGTTTTTGGTTCATATTATTATATCAACTTTTTGTTTTAATCCCTCTAAAATTTTCCTTCAATTTTTAGTCCTCCAAAAATTTTCTATCTTTACTTTTGGTCCCTCTTTTAAAGTAAACTCATATGTAAAATTCATATTTTTGAATAAAATTTTGCAGAAAATTCATAATATTATAAGAAAATCTCCCAAAAAAATTTAGAATTTTTAACAAAACATGAATTTAATATGAATTTTTATATTTTTGATATTTAAAAATTCATATTAAATTTATGTTTTGTTAAAAAATTCTATTTTTTTTGGGAAATATTTTTACAATTTCTACACATTTGACTAAAAAAAAAATACTAAAATTAACTTAAAAATAGGGACCAAAAGTAGTGATTGAAAATTTTATAAGGACTAAAAGTTGAAGGAAAATTTTAAAGGGACTAAAACAAAAAGATGATATATTTATAGGGACCAAAAACATATTTACCACTTTCTTGTAACTTCAAAACAAGAGTATTGTCTCTTCTTGTCTGTTGATGGTCCCAACAAGCTTCTCATGATAAATTTTCTTTGTTCATTTTAATAAAAAAATGTATATTTACCTAAAAAAAGTTTTAATTAAATTGAATTAAATTTGACTATTTTTTCAAACAAAAGTTTAATAATTTCTACGTTTGATTTATATATATATATATACACACACACATATTTATACATATTTATGTATGTATGTAACTTTTATTTTTGTAAAACTAAATATATAACACATAATAAGTTTTTTTATTTTTATCATTGTCAAAAGAAAAGTTTTTTTATAATATATTAAGGAAAAAAATAATGATTAATATCTTGATAAGTTTTTTTCATAAATTAAGGAAACTAATGAATTTGATAAAAAAAATAAAATTAGTAACGTTCCAACTTGTTGGTTTATGTTTCCAACCTTACTCTTGTGTAAAATAGGCATAAACTCTACGATAATGTATATTTTTTTTTTTAATTTTAATACATTGAAAGTATGAAATTATTTGACACACACGTTCAATGTGTTTTTCTGGTCATTTAAAATATATTAAATGATGTGGCAACATCGTTGAATGTGTGTGTAAAATAATTAAACATTGACAACATATAAAAATACTAAATTATTTTGTAGTTTTAATACACCAGATCTTTCGTTATCAAATAGGTGGATTCTAGGGTGAGGGTCCAATTAGGTCCCTCACCGGTGAACCACGAGAAAAACACCAATAGATTAAATAAGTGGTTCAGATTTATTTAAATTAAAAGAGGGAACATGTAGAACTGCTCACATTCAATCATATTCTGCAATGGTTTCACCCGTTGTTAACCGTAATTAATTGTTACGAACCGAACCGAACCGAACCAAACTATTACAAATCAATTAATTCATTTTCACACAAAAATCTGAACCCTTTTTCTAAACCCTAATTGTATCTTGTTTCACCCTTCCAAACCTAGTTTTCACAGAGGCTGAAGGAGATTATGATAAGTTGAAGAAAAAAGAAAATCTTGAGCATCTCTATTGCCTCCCACACCACCCACTTAAAGGCTGGTCTCTACATTTATATGAATTTTTTGCACAATTGTTCTTGTCTAGCAGGTGTTGCTTTTAGTGTCATGAGGACCATGTTTTGGTTCATCTAATTCCTTTTTATATGGGAGTGTTGTTTATTTTTATCATATATTTAGTGTACTGATCTTGGATTTATAAAGACCATATCCATAAGGCTTGTAAATTTTCTTCATCGTCTTTGAAAAAAAGTTTCAAGACATGTTACTTGAAAAAAAAGAACCATACTAATTAAAACTAGATTAAAATCAATTCATTTTATAGAATTAAAAGGCCATGGCATGAACAGGCAATAGATGCAACATGATTAGAGAATGGTTTTTCAGATTTTTGT
>Ga0228710_1004519_pt1 | contig 21974 bp, 18 predicted proteins | sample MedpolnodulmetaG_FD_177995 | JGI IMG/M metagenome (GOLD analysis project Ga0228710, IMG submission 177995) | Root nodule microbial communities from Medicago polymorpha collected in Santa Monica, California, United States - pink nodules | ecosystem: Host-associated > Plants > Roots > Nodule...
GTTAGGGGAGGGAGGAAGAAATTCTTCAGTTTGGTGGAAAACGGTTTGTCAGGTCCGTGAGGGTGTTGGCTTGGGGGTAGGGAACTGGTTTGAAGAAAATATTCGTCGTGTTGTTGGTGATGGTAGGAATACATTTTTTTGGTATGATAAATGGTTAGGAAACATTCCGCCAAGGTTTAGATATCCTCGATTGTTTGAGTTAGCGGTGGATAAAAATTGTAAGGTGGTGGAAATGGATAGGTTAGGGGGGGCGGTTGATGGTAGGGCGTGGGTGTGGAGACGTCGTTTGTTTGTGTGGGAGGAGGAGATGGTGAGGGATTTCTCTGTATTATTGCATAACTTTGTTTTACAGGATAATGTATATGACACATGGAGGTGGTTGTTAGACCCTGACCATGGTTATACGGTGCGGGGTTCCTACAATTACTTGTCAAATACAGACGACGTTGTCGACAGGTCTACGATTGATGACGTTTGGCATAAGCAAATCCCTTCAAAGGTCTCTTTGATGGTGTGGCGTCTTCTCTAAAACAGACTTTCGACTAAAGACAACTTGGGTCGTCAGGGTATCCTTGCATCGACGGATTTAGGTTGCGCAGCTGGCTGTGATTCTACACAAACAACCACTCATTTATTTTTGCATTGTACCTTTGCCACTAACGTGTGGTTTAAGGTGTGGAATTGGTTAGGTATCTCATCAGTGCTATCAGGTGATCTTCGACACCACTTTATTCAGTTCACCAAGATGGCGGCTATGCCTCACTTTTCACACTATTTCTTTCATATTATTTGGTTTGCAACTGTTTGGATGATTTGGAAGAATCGGAACAACCGTGTCATCCAAAATCCGGGTTCTAATCCTTTAACGCCTATTGAAAAAATTCAGCAACTGTCATTCTTATGGTTGAAATCTAAAAGACTAATTTCACTTACGGTTACCACGACTGGTGTAACCAGCCGCTCCTCTGTATTGGTGTTAGGGTGTAATTTTATTGTTTTTGGTTGGTGCTCCCTTTGCAGCACCTTGACTCTGTAAATATTTTGCGGTGCTTCTCCTTTTGCACACCTTGTTCGGGAGAATCTACCGTTGAGTTATAATATCATTTTCATTTGTTCAAAAAAAAAAATAACAAGCATGAGTGAGAGAAAAAACTATCATATTTTGTCTATATCAAATTGAGGAAGCGATTCATATGGACAAAAGCCAAACATGAACTTTTTCGTCAAACCGCGTTTGACCACTCCAAAAGCGCGTTTTCTATGTTCTTACGGGAATCCAAACTGGCACCGAATTCGATTTGTTTAAACCTTAGTTTGAGTTTGAATAAATGATTAAAAAATTATCTCACTAGAGTTGGTCAAACAAATGTTAAATTGGAAATTAGTCAATGGTGGTGAAATTAGCAGATAATTTTTATTTCTTAAGGAGGGAAGTAGAATAATAGTTTTTTGGAAAATGTTAACAAGTGCCTTAAGGGCATTGTATCTAAAAGTAGCAACTTTTGTATTGAAAATTGTACAGTTATGACTTTAACAAGTATTTGACTTGTATTTTCAAGACATAATTTCTTTTTATGGATTCCTTAAACAATGCCCTTAGGACACTTATTAACAAGACTCTAGTTTTCGTAGGAATACATTTTGAAGTCAATCGAACCACCTGATTTTTCCTGTCTATAAATATGAGTAATTGCAACCTGTCGATCTTTCATCATAAGACAATCAATGAGAGAAACAATCGAAAATCAAGGGTGAGTTGGGGGACACCCTTTAGCAACTTGGAACACCGCAACAATTGTGTTAGATTCAAGAGAGATCATTTGATACCCTTATCTAAAGCGAATTGGAGAGCTGAGTAAATTCCCTAAAACAATATAGTCTACGTATAAAATATTTTTAGCCAAAGTTTATTTTTAAATGATGATGTAGTGTATAATGTGTATTCATAAAATAAAATAAAAATATTAAGATTAAAATATAAAAACTTTAATTTTTTAGTGTATAGCCGTTAGTTTAAGTGGATACTATTAAATTAAACTATAGAAAAAATAAAATTCAATGAATGGGAGTAAGTCAAAACAACAGGCACCATATTAAAAAAATAAGGTTTCTTAAACAAATACTTTGTGTAATACACTATCAATTTAATTGTCAACTACGAGGTAAGCATATTGTATCACATTAATAAATTAAATACTAACAAACTTCTGGATTTGGATCAAAAGTGGATGAATGAATTAAATAAAAAATTCAAGAAAGGGGAGTGAAAGAGACTCAAGAGCTAGCTTTGATAATGAAAATGAGTGGTTTTATGAAAACAACAAAGAAACCACAGAAAGATGATTATAATATTAATATCAACAAATCAGCAATGGACAGCACTTTCATAGAAACAGAAGAAATTAAAATATGAAGAAACATAGAATGAGGAACTCTTTAATCTTTCTCCAAATTTCACTATAAAAAGGGGTTCCAAATTCTTCACTCTTCACACATTCATTCCCTCATTTCATTTACTTGTGGATTTATCATTCTTTTGCGTTAGGTTTCAACCTTGCTTTCCCTCATTCTGTGCCACCCTTTTCTTGTCTCATTCAATATTTTCTCTATTTCTTCATTAGGTCTTGGCATTTCAATTACAACAAGGTATGTATAAGTATAACACTTGCTGCTTACTACTGCAATTTATGTTATAATGTCTTTAGGGTGAAGATTTTGAATTGGATAACAATGTGATCCTTAATATATAAGCTTGGATCACAAAGAGATCAAATCAAATGTATTTGTATCGGATGTTGCGTTAACGTATTTGAGATGTTAGTTGTTATTGCAATCGATGTCTTTATATGCCGATTTTTGCTTAAAAGTTTAGATATTGAAATTGCAAGTCTTGAACATCACTCCACAAACACCACATTGAATGTTGTCACTCCACATATATAGTACTAAAGTATTGTATTAATTATTGAAACAAACCTTTATTAATTTTTTTTTTGAGAGAGAAACAAACTTTATTAATAGAAATGGCATTTTGATATAAAAAAATATTTACACAATTTTGTACGTATTTTTCTGTCTTTCATCAATACATTATGATCCTATTGATATTGAGTCTATTTTTATATGTTTTTATATACATCATGGAATTAATGATGGTTAAATAACATTACTTTTAATGAACACTAACACCAAATTGTGTAAGCCTCATGAGGGGACCAAATTCACTGTAGTTAAATCCAAATTCCTCATGAGGTCTATGGTAGGTAAGAATTAAGACACGGTGTAACACTAACACCAAAAAGTTATTGCGTGTAATTAACTAAACTAAAAGATGCAACCACCGAATAATTCTCTTCATGGATAAAATCAAAGGAAAATCTGCCAAAAAAAAATCAAAGAATGATATAAGGAAAAAGAAAGGGGATAGTCCAAAGTTTCCACAAGAAAAAGGTCCATGTACTTTTGTCGAAAAAGATATGTATGTACGTATAATAATACTTTCTTTCTTTCTTGACGAAATGTATATATAAGAATTAAAATCGACTTCAATATTATTTTTTTTTACTTTTTTATTTTAGATCTATAACAAATGAGTTCTAAAACTTTATAGTGGGATTTGAAGATAGAATGAATTGTTTTATTATTGTTTTTTATTTATAAAATGATATGTCTCAAAAGCACTAGAACCTATAAAGCTTGGGCAGGTCCCATGTGCCATTGTCACACTCACATATTCACATTTAAATTTATGGTTTCGATAATCAGTATTATTTTTTATTTTTTACATTTATGCAATTGCAAAATATCAATGTTTGTCTTGAGTAACAAGAATTCACAACAACAAAAAGTCTTGACCAACAAGAAATGTATGACTAGAAAATCTTTTTTTCGAAGGAGGATGACTAGAAAATCTGTATAATGAACTATTTGACAGAAAAATAATAATATTGATTTTATATTATTTTTTATATGAATTAATTATTAGGGTTAATAGTGTTTTTGGCCCCTGTAATATAGTGCACTTTTGGTTTTAGCCCATGTAAAAATATTTCTTTAGATTCCACCCTCGAAAAATGTAGATTCTTAAGGATTGGCCCTCGACCCCATTGAGTCAGCAGAATCTCCTACGTGGCAGTGATGTGGCTTTTTCTTTTTCTTTTTTCTTTTTTTTTCGATACCACGTGGACATTTATTTACACATGTGATATCCAAAAAAAAGGAAAAAGAAAAAGAAAAAGCCACATCACTGTCACGTAGGAAATTCTGCTGACTCAATAAGGTCGAGACCAATCCTGAAGATTCTACATTTTTCAAAGGTGAAATCTAAAGAAATTTTTTTACAGGGGCTAAAACCAAAAGTGTACTATATTACAGGGGCCAAAAACATTATTAACACTAATTATTGAATAGTAATATTTTCTAGAACATCCCTCAATTTTTTTTCTTTCTAGAACTCATTTCTTTTTAATATATTTCGTCAAAAATATATGGGGAAATTGTATTAAGCTACGTGTAGAAAATTGTTTGGCTTTAGTTGAATATTTAACCTTTTTTGTTTGATACGTTTCTTTTTTATGTTGTGTTTCGCGCTCCACTCTTGTCTATAAATTAACACCTTCACCACTTTCTTTTCCATTCATTCCTTTCTCTTCTTTCTTCTCACCTCTCATTTTTTGCGTTCACTCTTTTTCTTCAGGTACTCTTTCTTTCCCTTCTATTTCTTTCCCTTCTCTTTCTTTCTCTTTGCTTTCTTTCTCAAGTTTTTTTTCTCTCTTTGCTTTTGTTCTGTTTTAACACTGTTACACTAGCTTAAACTCTTAAAGATCATTCTAAAGAAACCACTGGATCAAAGTTTGTAACATTGATCTTTGGTTTTTGGTACTTTTAGTTTCAATATTTATGTACTTTAACTCTGTTTTTGAGATTCTGTCTTTGTTAAGTTTTTTCTTTTTGTCTTATTTTATGGGATTACGGTTATGTTTTTATGTCTTTTTGCTATTTTTTTTTCTTGTGGGGTTCAAAAAAATAAATAAAAATATCATTTTTTGTTTGTAGCAGTAGCCTTGAACTAAGATCTTCTTTGTTGGTTTCTCAATTTTATTTATTTATTTATTATTTATTTTTGATGTTATGGATGCATTTGATTTTAGAGGTTTGATCCTGCAATACTTAGTTTATAATTTAATATATATCTTTTTTTTTAATTTAAGTTCAAGTTTTAGTCACTTCAATTTTTGACTTGCTAGCTTTTGGTGTTGTAAAGTTCTAATTAAATAATGTTATTTTGGAATATTTTTCCTGCACTTTGTAAGGCAGAGAAATTTTGGTTCAATTAAGGAATATGGTTTTTAATTAATATTATTATTCTTTGGGTAGTTGGTTGGTAAGGGTTGATTTGTCTTCAAATCCAATTCAATCTAATCATCTAGAATTATTATTTTTCTTATTCTTTTCAACATTTTTTTTATGAATTTTTGTTGATTATTTTTATAATATTTTGTTACATGGTGGCTTATTCTGATTTGTGATGCTTTTGATGTTGCAGTTGAAATTTTAAGGTTTTGAAGCAATGGCTAGTCTTACCCGTTCAACTTCTCTCCGTGAGAGGTTTGATGAATCTCTCACTGCTCACAGGATTGAAATTTTGGCCCTTTTGTCAAGGTACCTACTCAATTATTTTTTCATTTATTTTTTTAAAAATTGTACATATTTAGTTAGACTCGCGTTGAGTTTGTCCTCGTGAGCTTAGCTCAGTTGGTAGGCTAAAGTGACAGTCTTACAAGATTCTGCGTTTTCCAAAGTTATGGTGACACACTGTGATTCTGTCAATTTACTGTTTAGCCGAAATATACACTAAGATTGTTGTAAGGATTTAAATTAACATTCAAAATCTCATGGTGTTAAAAGGATTGAAGCAAAGGGGAAGGGAATCCTACAACACCATCAAGTCATTGCTGAGTTTGAAGAAATCCCTGAGGAGAAAAGACAAAAACTAGTTAATGGAGCCTTTGGAGAAGTTTTGAGATCTACTCAGGTAACTGATTTATTGTTTATTAGTACTTTTTGTGTTGCAATGAATCTATATTTGGTGGAGTTTGTTAAGAGTTTTCTCAAGTTTTTTCTTGGTTTGTAATGTGTAGGAAGCTGTAGTGTTACCACCATTTGTTGCTCTTGCTGTTCGTCCAAGGCCTGGTGTTTGGGAGTATCTGAGAGTTGATGTGCACAGCCTTGTTGTCGATGAACTTCGTGCTGCCGAGTATCTCAAGTTCAAGGAGGAACTTGTTGAAGGAAGGTAAGGGTTTTTGAGATTCAATTGTTCTTGATTTTGTCTACAATGAAAATGATCTTTATTGTTATGTTGTTAGTTCAATTTAACATGTTTTATTAACTCTTAATGTAGTTCTAATGGCAACTTTGTGCTTGAGTTGGACTTTGAACCATTCAACGCCTCTTTTCCTCGTCCAACTCTGAACAAGTCGATTGGAAATGGTGTCGAGTTCCTCAATCGCCATCTTTCTGCGAAGCTTTTCCATGGCAAAGAAAGTTTGAAGCCACTGCTGGAATTCCTCAGGCTGCACAACTATAATGGGAAGGTATTTTTCATATATTTATTGCTACACATTAGATATTTATTAATCGCGTTGTGTTTTGATTTTACTGAATTACGGTTTTGATATTGCAGACTATGATGGTGAATGACAGAATTCAAAATCTGAATTCACTTCAACATGTTTTGAGAACTGCAGAAGATTATCTTCGCACAATTGCTCCCGAAACACCCTACTCGGAATTTGAACACAAATTCCAGGATAGTGGTTTGGAGAGAGGGTGGGGAGACACGGCCGAGCGTGTCCTCGAAATGATCCAGCTTCTGTTAGATCTTCTCGAGGCACCAGATCCTTTCACCCTCGAGAAATTCCTTGGAAGAATCCCTATGGTCTTTAATGTTGTCATCCTTTCTCCACATGGTTACTTCGCCCAAGATAATGTCTTGGGGTACCCTGATACCGGTGGACAGGTTAGTTGAAATAACATGATACATCATAGTTTTCGTTATATTAAGGATCGCAACATAACTGCAATTGTGATTGCCATCGCAATTTAAAACTTATGCTAGATATTTGTACTAATTCACATTAGTTTACCTCTCAATGTTGAGTGACATGTTCTTAATGATTCTCTAATCTAGGTTGTGTACATTTTGGACCAAGTTCGTGCTTTGGAGAACGAGATGCTCAGACGTATCAAGCAACAAGGCTTGGACATCAAGCCTCGCATTCTCATTGTATGTTCTAGTGTACTTATGAATGGTTATCATAGTTATGTATTGTTTATGGATATTTCACTCACTACTGCTTGTGATTTTTGTTAAATGCAGATCACCCGTCTTCTCCCTGATGCAGTGGGAACTACTTGTGGTGAACGTCTTGAGAAAGTATACGATACCGAACATTGCCACATTCTTCGAGTTCCATTTAGAACAGAGAAGGGAATTGTTCGCAAATGGATCTCAAGATTCGAAGTCTGGCCCTACCTAGAGACTTTCAGTGAGGTGAAACTTTCATCATAAATGGAATACAGTGTATGCATTTTGTTTTTTTGACTTGAATTTATGGTGAAACTGTATTTATTTTTTTCTTTCATTAGGATGTTGCCAATGAACTTGCAAAGGAGTTGGAAGGAAAACCTGATCTGATCGTCGGAAACTACAGCGACGGAAACATCGTTGCTTCTTTGTTAGCTCATAAATTAGGCGTAACTCAGGTGTGTCTACGCACTTTAGTTCCTAAAAAAAATGTTACCGTTTGTTCGCTATACTTTGCAAACCAGTATCCTAAGTTTCTACCTTATTTTAACGCCAATCGCAGTGTACTATTGCTCATGCACTTGAGAAGACCAAGTATCCAGAGTCTGAACTTTACTGGAAAAAATTCGAAGACAAGTATCACTTCTCATGCCAATTTACCGCTGATCTTTTTGCAATGAACCACACAGATTTTATCATCACAAGTACCTTCCAAGAGATTGCTGGAAGGTAAACTATTATTACATTTTTCTATTCGTAAGTTTGTTTCTAAGGCATTCTAATGTTAATTGATTATCTTATTGAAATTCTCATGACTTTGTACTCTTACAGCAAGGATACTGTTGGCCAGTATGAGAGTCACACTGCCTTCACCCTTCCCGGACTTTACCGTGTTGTTCACGGTATCGATGTTTTTGATCCAAAGTTCAACATTGTCTCACCCGGAGCTGATATGAACATTTACTTCCCGTACACTGAAACTGAGCGTAGATTGACATCATTCCACCCTGAGATTGAAGAACTTCTTTACAGCTCAGTGGAGAATGAGGAGCACATGTAAGCATAATACGATTTAGTCCCTAAAATTAATGAAACTTCGAAATGATTACTGAAATTGGAAATCCTCCTCTATTGCATTAATTCGTGAGTCAGTCAATATCTAAAACTGTCTTGGCGTAACTAATGTGATCAATATTTTCAAATTCACTTATCATTTTAGAATTTTATTAAAGACTAAATTGATGATTTGCTCTTATATAGTACTAGATTCCCCATTTTTATTTCGTAAAACCTCTCTGATTTAACAACATTTCATTACAGATGTGTGTTGAAGGACCGCAGCAAGCCAATTATCTTCACAATGGCAAGGCTGGACCGAGTGAAGAACATTACAGGACTTGTTGAGTGGTACGGCAAGAACGCTCGCCTGAGGGAGCTAGTAAACCTTGTCGTCGTTGCTGGAGACAGGAGGAAGGAATCCAAGGACTTAGAAGAGAAGGCCGAGATGAAGAAAATGTATGGCCTAATTGAGACCTACAAATTGAACGGCCAATTCAGATGGATTTCCTCACAAATGAACCGAATTCGGAACGGAGAGCTTTACCGTGTCATTTGTGACACAAAAGGTGCATTTGTGCAGCCTGCTATTTATGAAGCTTTTGGTTTGACTGTTGTTGAAGCTATGACTTGTGGATTGCCAACATTTGCAACATGCAATGGTGGTCCTGCTGAGATCATTGTTCATGGAAAATCTGGTTACCATATTGATCCTTATCATGGTGACCAAGCTGCTGAGACTCTTGTTGAATTCTTTGAGAAGAGTAAGGCTGATCCATCTTATTGGGACAAAATCTCTCATGGAGGTCTCAAACGTATTCATGAGAAGTAAGTCAAATTGCACTTTATATAAATCTCTTTTTATCTAATATACTATTTCACCAAAACCATCATCACTCACAATAATAGTTTCATCTTTTTTCCCTAATATTTCACCAAAACCATCATCACTCACAATAATAATTTCACCTTTTTTACCTAATATTTCACCAAAATAATCATGACACTCAAGGTTTTAAATTATTTTTGGTATTTGTTGCATTACAATCCTTGATATAGCGATGAATCCGCAATTGTGGTCGTGTTGCAATCTCTGTAGCACCAACAATCCGACACATGCATACATTCAATTATTTTATTTTTTCAAATTAATATCATTGTTAAACATATGAGTGTCATAGTCAAATATCTGATATTCGTGTTGCAATCTATGTAACAACGATACATAATTATTTCATTTTCTCAAATTAATATCAGTGTTACATGTGTCAATATATGTTTTGATCATACTCACATTACAATGTTCCAATAGTCTCACCTTACCAAAAAATTTACTAGAGGATCATAATGAGACACACTATGAGTTGCATAAGTTGTATATTTGAGGTATGATTGTGTTTTAATTTTTTTTATTATTTTATTGCTTTTCCTCAATAGGTACACATGGCAGATTTATTCTGACAGGCTTTTGACTCTAACTGGTGTCTATGGTTTCTGGAAGCATGTGACCAATCTTGATCGTCGTGAGAGCAAACGTTACCTTGAGATGTTCTATGCACTTAAGTACAGCAAATTGGTAATATATCTTCTCATTACACTATATTTTTTGTTAATTTTTACTAGAATTTTTTAGTTAATCTCTCATTACACTATTTAGTGATTCCATTTTTTAGTTAAATAATATAATTTTAGTCTAAAATTTTTTTTGATTTGTCTAGTTTGGTTTCTAGTTTAGTTTATAAAAGCCTTATTTTTTTTGTAATTATTTTTATAAAAAAATAATAAGTATTAAAATTGAATTAAATTTATTTAGTGACTAAACTTAAATCATCTTAATTTTAGGGAGTAAAAGTATATTGCTTTTCCTCAAAGAAAAGATTAATCCTTGTTATCAATTATCATTTTAATTTCCTTTATTAAAGTGAATTTTTCAAAAGGGAATTTTATTTTCTTGTCCCTACTTTAAATGTTATTCCTCAATAGACTAATTTATAATGTCATTTTTGTGATCTTTTAGGCTGAGTCTGTGCCTCTTGCTGTTGAAGAGTAAGATCAATGATGAAGTGTGAAGAGATTGCGGGACTGGCTTTTTGTTGCTTGGAGTTGATGGAGCATTTATAAATAAATAATAGTACCATTGATTTTGATATTGAGATTATGTTTTTTTTCAATTGAAAAAAAAAATTTGTCGTTCTTCTTTGAATTGTTAGTAGGTCCACCTAAACATTTGGTACCAAAAAAAAATTGCTGTTGGTATGTTTAGGATGAAAATTGAAAAAAATAATGTGTACTTTATTTTTCCCATTTTTGGATCTTATTGAAAATCTTGAAATTTGGAGTGTTCAACCTCATAAATTCGATTTCTATATGTGCCTTCAATTCAATTTGGGTGTTTATTGGTCCACATTACCCTCAAACTCTTACTGCACATTTATCATTTATAGCTTCTATTATCTTATCTTTAAAACACAAATAAATACTAATAATCTAGAGTTGATTTGACTAATAATCATGGACTGGTCCTACTTCCTTTTTTTGACTCAACTGGTCCTAGCACTTGGCAACAAATACTAAAATGAAAATATAACGATTCAATTAATTATTTAATAGAAACTTTGACAAAAAAAATTGGGAGAAACTTTTTTCCTCAAAGTCATTTTGGATGTACGTACTCGATAAAAATATTGTACCATTTTGATGTGTACATTTGGATAGATCAAGAGTTTTAGAATCATTCCATAAAAAGAGTTTTAGAATCATGCTTAGTTTTAAAAATTATGAGGTGTGTAAAGTGCTTCAAAAAAATAAAGTACATTTCAGGGGAATATTATGTGAAAGTAATGTGTTGGGTTATGTATGTGACACGTTTATATGATAATGAGAATTGTTTGGGCCATTGAGGCACCACACAATTTGTCCCCTCACCATGCACTTTCTAAGGTACCTTATACATAGATTTTGGGTGGAAATAATGCCACCTACATTATATACAATTCTGGAAAGTTAGGTCAAAGAAAGCTATCTTGAATTTACTACTCTTCCTTCTAGCTGGCTTCCTTCTTATCAGAAACAAATTCAGCGGGAGAAGCATCTTTTTATGACCATTGTGTTTTACAGCATTGGGTCTATATCTAACTAGTGGCTACACCAAAATGAATAAGTGTGTTGGATTATGCGACAAAGACGATTTATTTTGACTGAATTGATTTTGCCGGAATGAAATTTGATCATATTGTGATAGAAAATAAGTTGAACGTCAAGTGGTTTATTTTTGGATATGTAAACGTGATTTTAATTTTTATATGTTGTTTGGATAGTTTGAATTAAAACTGTTTTTTAATATGTAATAAACATAATGGGTTTTATATAATGTGTATTTTTTTTTGGTGGACGAGGTTCGAATCCCAAACCTTACATATATTATTATGTATTGTCCTTACCAGCTGAGCTAAACTCACAAAGATATATAATGTGTATTTAAATGGATCAAAGAATTCCAGCAAATATAATATAGATGTTGAAGCTACTTCTTCTAAACTCAATTCTCAATAAGCGGAATTGATTTCACATGAAGAAATTCAAACAACTTTACATTGAGAAATTTTAACATGGTCATAAGACTAAACAAATAGTGTTTGGTCACACACATATAAACAAGTATTTTTTTAATGATAAAAAAAATTTGATAAAATAATAATTAAATATTTTGAAAATAATATCTTCATGTAAGTGTGTCTAAAAACTATTTATTTGATACTGTGACTATGGAAAAATAGCTCCTTTACATCACTTGCAAACTCTTGTGAATCAATAAAAAAATCCATTTTGCTTCAACATTCCAATACTAGACTTATTTGAAGCCCTTGGTTGTGGTATCCACCTAGCAGCATACTATACTGGTAGTGGGCCCTTTGAGTACTATAGTTCCTTTTCTTTTTGAATTCTGTTCTTTACCCAAATGGATTTGCTCGTTCCTAAAGTAAATGACAGATATACCCTTATGTATGTTAACTCACGTAGCGTGAGTTAACTCACGTTAGTTATGATGTAAGCGTGGCTTAAGTCACGCAACGTGAGTTAACTCACACTACGTAACTTAAGTCAGTTATCAGCAACACAGCAGCACAGTTCCATCATTTCCCAACTTCTTCAAAACACAAAAATTCCACCCTAAAATTTGAAATTCATCATTCTTACGTCATTCAAAGCCAAATTCGTCCACAATATCAAGTAAGTGATGACTATCCTACTTCTTTGCATTATTTTGGTTGAAATTTTCGAATTTTTGTAGAAAATTTACATTTTTAGGTTTTTAAAAAATTGTCTTGCATGTTAAAGATTATGATTGTTAGTGATGATTTAACTTAGGAAGTGTTGTTTAGGGTACAATGTTGTAGTTTAGGGTTTAGAAATTGTTTGATTACATAGTTGTTTGAAAATTGCAAACTACGTGTTCGGTGAAATGTCTCAATGATATTTTTTTTTGTTTTTTTTGGATTGTTAATGATTTAATTAGTTAGAGCTATGTTTGTTAATGTTGATTATAGTTAATTTGATTGCAATGTGGTAGTTTATGGATTCAAATGACATTGTCGACATTATAGTGTTGTTGTTGTATTATTAAAGATGACATTGTCGAAATTTTATGTTCGTGTGAAAATGTGTTAAAGATGTTTTGCTTTTTGTGCAGATATGTCTGAGCAGGAGAGAACTGACAGACTTAGGGCAGGGAGACCTACCCCTACTGGTAGTGCACAGAGGGAGAATCAAGCGCTACACCCTCCGGCTAATCGAAGTCGAGGTCGAGGGAGAGCGGGGGGCACGAGATTTGCTACTGTTGATGCTGCGGGGGGATCGACGTCACAAACGAGTCCATCCCATATTGTGGACCCGCCACAGTACCATAAGCAACATTATCAGGAGCAGCATTATCAGGAGCAGCCTGAATTTCAACCGGGTTATCAATATCAGGAGGGGTATGAGTATCACTAGGGGTGTCAGGCTCAGTTTCACGAGGGGTACCAGCCTGAGCAGCCTCCTCAACATCAGTATGTCGAGCCTCCTCAGCACAGCAGTATGTCGAGCCTCCTCAACAGGAGCAGTATGTCGAGTCTCCTCAGCAGCAGTAGCAGTATGAGCAGCATCTTGAGCAGTAGCATGCAGAGCCTGTTATGGAGGATGAGGATGGGGGCTTTCCAGGGGGGCCTTATGAGATGTCACTTTTACCGAACTTCGGTAAACACGTGGCATGCAGGCTTTGGAACAGTAAAACCGTAAGTATAATTGTTTTAGGCCCCTCCTTCTAACTGGGTACAATATCATCAACCACAAGTTAGTTTGTGCTATGGTCGAGAGATGGCATCAGGAGACCAACAACTTCCATCTGCCTATTGGAGAGATGACTATCACACTGGATGATGCGGCTTGTCTACTAGGTATCCCCGTCGCTGGATGGTTGATTCAGGAGGATGATTTAGATCAGGACCATGGTGTAGACCTGATGGTGACTCACCTATTGTTTCCAGTGGAGGAAGCGGTGCAGCAGGTGAGTGATAATTCCGGTGCATGTGTTACTTACACAACCCTGAAAGAGCGTTATGAGCACCTGTTGAATAAGTGTATCCATTTGATGGGGGAGGATTTATCAGAGGAGGAGGAGGAGGAGCTGAGTCGTATTAGGCCCACTTGTGTTAAGGCGTTTTTGTTGCTCTTGCTTGGCTACACCTTTTTTGCCGGCAAGAACAGCAAAACCATTAGTCTGCTTTGGATGCTTGCGATACGAAATTTGGATGACATAGACACCTGGTCATGGGCGGGATGGGACCTGCTTTCTTGTACGAGCAACTGAATCTTACCTCCAACGAACATGTTGGCTCCGTTGGTGGTTACATGACCTTGCTTGTGGTAATATATTATTTTCTTATTTTTTTTAAGTTAATTGTAAATGTATAGTTTTTTGTATGATACTTGGGTGCTGATATACATCTGTCTTTTTGTGTTTGCAGGGATGGGTTATAGCTCACATCAGACATGTTGTTCCGAGGAAGAAATATGATGATTACGAACAGCATAACCCGTATGTGGGTAGATGGAAACCTAAACGGGGGTTTGCTGATGCTGAGCACTTCAGAGGCTTGTTGAATTCGATGGAGCATTGTCATGTCACCTGAACACCGTACGAGCACCGATGAGACGTGACGCCTTTTCAGGACGTGTGCTTGTACTCTGGATGGATCATGGCCGGCAAACAAAAGATGGTGCGTCACTTGCCGGAGCGAGTTCTGAGGCAGTACGGACATGTTCAGAGGGTTCCCCGACCTCCTACTACGGCTATGCCTCTTGCCCCAGCAACAGAGGGGTGGTCAGGTCCTGGACGACGAGCTTTGGAAGCATTCAGATAGGTACATTAGGTGGTTCTACTGTGTATCCCATCCACTTATCGTCAACCCTGCTCCACAGCCTGACATTGTCATGCCGAGACCTCTCTACCAGGATATTCTCGTCAACCAGGAGTGGGCCAGACATCCTCCCAATTCATTGTAGGTCATTAGCAGCATGAGAAACAGAATGGAGCATGCGATGGAGATTCCAGAGGTGGTTTCAAATCCACTCTTCTTCAGCATTTTGGAGGGCCTCCGGACCGAGTATAGCGTGTTTGACCATCAGCAGGTTCCCCGAAGGAGGTCTAGGAGTCATAGTCCATTGGAGCAGCAGTAATGTCTTGTTTTTATGACTTTTTTTTCCTATTTGTAGTATTTTTCTCGACATTTTGGTTGTATGATATTTACATTTTGGTTTTATGATATTTGAGTTAATTTTCGTTAAAATTGTGTTGGATGCATGTTCTTTAAATTATGAGTTTTGGTTGAATCAATGAATGGTTGTACCTAAATTATTATTGAATGAATGCATGTTCTCTAAATAGGGAATGAAGGAACAAGGAAGTAGCTACTGCCATTGCCACTGCCAATCAGGTCTGATGCGTGCATAGCACCAGCACCAGCGTGAGTTAACTCACGCTAGTGTTAAAACTAGCGTGACTTAACTCACGCTATTCACGCTATTCTTTGAACCAGTGTTAACGCTAGCGTGACTTAAGTCACGCAACATGACCTAAGTCTCTTTGCATTTTGTACTAGCGTGAGTTAAGTCAAGCATTTGTACTAGCGTAGATTAAGTCACATAAGAATAAAAATGTCATTTGCTTTGGGAATGAACAAAACTGTTTGAGTAAAGAGCAGAATTCTTTCTTTTTCCTTTATGATCATTGTCATCCAAAGTTTCAAAGAAAGGGAATTTTATTTTATTTTTTTGATGTAGAAAGGGAAATTTTTTGAAGACTCATACTAACTAGTGTCTGTAGTTAAGAAATTTTAAAAAAGAAAATCTTTATTGAAAATAATAAATTTTTTACTTTTAAAAAGTTGAATATTCAATTTTTTAAAAAGTTGAATATATAAGTTTTCACATTTTATTAATATGATGTTTTTATATTGATTTCCTTAACCAATACTTAGGAACAGTTAACATTTTCTTTAGTTTACTCTCGGATTCAATTACGTACCAATCAAACCAAACTATTCAAAAATCGTAAATCGTAGTAACTTAAATCGAAAACTGTTAAAAATTGTTTAGTTTTGAATCGTCGTAGAAAAGATCAATGCCTTTCCATGGGACTACATCCAATATGAATATAAAAATCAATGCCTCATGTGCAAAGAGAGAAAAATGGTCATAGAAATACACCATAGAAAAGCATATTATCGAATATCCTAACCTTTGGGGTTGTTCCAACATATACATTCTCCGATCACTATTATAAGCAAAAATTAATATTTCAGATTCATTTTAATTAATGATGTATATGATCATTATTATAGAACACATAAATCATTTATAAAATAAATCTACAATGTTGATTTTTGTTTATAATAGTGACGGGATGGTGTACACTCCTTTTAACGTCACATGAGAAAGAAATTTGTTAATGTCTAAACACATAATTCATAAATTAAGGAGTCAAATTTCCCAAACCATTACGAGAAAAGCCAAATACAAACTTTTCTAAATAATGTTGTTTCTACCACGTCCTTGGGCATAACACATACAATTGTATCTTGTTAAAAGGGGATATCGAATCCCTCATTCATAGAAGAAAATTGAAAATGTATGTAGCAAGAGGGAACAACACTTCCTACTACGACATTTCATGTGACATTATGTATGCTAACCTTTTTAGGAAGCTGCAAGCCTGCAACTACCTTTTTTAGGAATCTCTCATTTTAGGAAGCTGCAAACAGACGTTCTATAGGGTTTTAACAACGCTACCACCGGACTGTGGGGCTACGTGGAACTGATGGCGATGCTTCGTGAGAAAATCAAAAGAAAAACAATGGATGTGTACTTTCTCGTAGTCGAATGTCCCATCCATTTAGAACCTCATCAAAGGGAGACTGACTATTGTGGAACAATGCGCATTACCATCCACTTCTCATTTGAAAATGAAATACCACATGTGAAACATCTCCGTGCGAGCGTCAAAGTAGACCTATAATCATCGAGGAAATTCTTGTTAACATCTCTCAAGATCACGAAAGCTGATTGCACTGAGGTCAAAAAAGGTTCTGTCTTCCATATGGAAGCTGAATGGAACACAAAAGCCAAAGGGAAATGGGCAGCCCCTTGAATCATGGGAGATGTACGCCTTTCCTTTCTAGAAAATAAGTTCCAGGATGCATACATTTATTATTTTCATTTGTTTTACATCATTTTAAGAACAACCAGGGTATTGGATCCAAAAAGTATAGGCGCCTGATGAACGGACTATCCGATTTAAAGTTCAATCATTGTACTGATAAATATATTCATTGCAAAATATGTGTTGCATATCTAATTACATTATAGGAAACCAGACATATGTTTCTCACATTTACTAGGAGGATAAGCGTACTCATCACCCTCATATTCATGTAGTTAAACATTGTACTTCCATTGGCGGATCTCCCCTTCTCGTCTAGCCATCGGGTTGGCGTGAGTGACGTCCCGCTTCCCACCTCTGCTCATGTTTTCACCGTGCTAGCAGGAATGGGAAATTATACCTCATGGTCGAGTTTCGTTCCTAGTGGATTATAAAAATTGTAATAGAGAATACTACCGCAATGGTAGACATAGATACTACATAGCCATGCCAAATTTCCTCCCACATAGAGCAGGATGAATGAAGATCATTTACGGCGAGACAAAACCCTTTAACCCCAAAAACAATAAAAGACCATTGCAACGGCGAGACAAAACCCTTACTTCAATTTGAAAATAACCAATTTTAAAAAATAATTTTCATTTAGTTATTTTAATAGTTTTAGTAAAAATATATTTCCTATTAACTTTTTTTGAAGGACCTGTTAATTTTCTTTTGTTAGCTCATTTAAAAAAATTTTGCCTCATATTTTCTAAATAAAACAAACATTTTTATGTAATATCTTGGATCAAAATCCAGTGTCTTACACTCCGCCTTAGGTTTTCAAGAGGAAGGCAAGGGACAATGTTATAGACAAAGTCCAATGATCCCGAGCAAAAGTTAGAAGTTCCCTCCCGTACGTATTATGTCGAGTAGGCAACAAACAGAGACAAAGACACACCACATAAAATCAAAAGAAAACAAAAGGAAAAAGTAAACACGAAAAGAAAGCGACAAGTCATCTGAAAAGGATGCGATAATATCATCATAAGCAATTCACAAATACATCCATGAGAAATACAAAAAATTATCGATAAAAATCTCCTAATTAACAATGAAAAAAAAAATCTCATCAAAAAGTTCAAATTACATCAAATGACACAACAAATGCCCAAAAAGCCAGCTCTAAAAAGAGAAGGGTCGTGACTCCAAGAATCACTTTGGAAATGTAATCTTCCAACAAAAAACATCCAGACTCTCAACTTCCCACTATCAGAATGGAGTCCAAAAAAACTCATTGGAATGTAGTTGGCGTGAGCTACTCGGAAGATTAAGCTTTGAGTGGAACCGACACCACCAAGGAGATAATCTACTATTGGCACACGAGGAGCCACACATGTGCCCCTCACTTTTGATAGAGCATACGCTTTGTGAGCAACTCACAAAGAGATAGTGCCACAAGAACATTAAAACCCATCGTTGATTGACGCACCACCCTAGGTCAAGGCCAAGAGCAATAAAATCAAGGCTTAATAGCAGTTTTAGCCCCCTATGTTTTAAGAAGTTGCGATTTTGGCCCCCTAAGAAAAAAACTACAAAACCGCCCCTAAGTTTTCGCCATGTGGCAGTTTTCGCCCTCTAGGCCAATTTTGATTGGTCAACGCACACGTGGACGCCACGTGTGTATTTTAATTTTTTTTAATTAAAAAAATAATTTTTTTTATTTTGTTAATAAAAAAATTTAAATAATTAAAAAATAATTTTTTTAATTAAACAAACAAAAAAATAATTTTTTTTTACTTTTTTAATAAAAAAATATTTTTTAAATAATTAAAAAAATTAATTAATTTTTTTTTAATTACAAAAATAAAAAAACTATTTTTTAAATAATTAAAAAATAATAATACACGTGGCGTCCACTTGTGCGTTGACCGAATCAAAATTGACTTACAGGGCCAAAACTGCCACAGGGGCAAAACTTATGGGGCAGTTTTGTAGTTTTTTTTTCTTAGGGGGCCAAAATCGCAACTTCTTAAAACTTAGAGGGCTAAAACTGCTATTAAACCTAAAATCAAATATGTGGGAAATACTAGAAGATAAAAACAAAAATAATATAGTTGACTGCTGGAACTCAGCAACTATAAACATGCAAGTAAATGAATCATGATAAAATGTTATCAACAGTCTAAAAATAATTGAACACCACCAAAATGTTATATTTTCTCAAGGAAAATAATAAATGTACAACTGATAAGCCAAAACGCCTTCAAGCTCTGTTTGTGTTTCCCCATGCGTTTTAGTCTTATGGGAGGTATTCTTTCCCTTAGGGTAAATAGGAGCAACTGTCAAATCCTGATGATTGATTTGCACATAATGACTAGCTTAGATCTAAGGTTAAGATAACAGTTCAGAAGCATCCTTATCCGATTTAATGCCACCCAATAGTAATAGTAAACCTTTGTTTAGGTCTTTTATCTTCTTGACAACATTCTCGAAAGAACACAGAAAGAAAAGGTTATTATCATCTTTTTTTGGTTTCTGTCTTCTTCGATGATTCTAAGTGTTGAACAACAACCTCCAATTCCTTCATTTTTTATTCATACTTTTCAACTCATCGAACAATTTCCTCATGTAAATGGAGCTTTAAGACAATCTCGTTCTCCTCGAAGATTTGGATTTCTTCAGTTGAAGATGCCTCCACTCAGGGTTAATCACATCACATCACATATTAATAAAGACGAGAAAAACAAAAGGGAGGGTTGAATTGCGTTGGTCTCTTTTTGCGGCTTGGTCTCTTTTTTAAAGATAAAATAACATTTGAAAGTAAAGATAAGGGAGAATAGATAACACAAATATTTACCATGGTTCACCCCACAACTTGGGATTATGTATAGTTCCTTTGCACTTCCATAAGATTTTTCAACTACAATCAAATCCTGATTACAACAACACTAAGACATCTAACCTTAGATTTCCTTGCCTCAACTTAAAGGACTTCCAAATCTCAATCCACAGTTTTACAATAACAAGTTGATTACAAAATATTGTGTTTACCTAAACTCTAGGAGTAGGAAAAAAAATTAGCACAATACTTTTTAAATCTATCTCTAATGGATTTCTATAAACAAAATGAAAAAAGTATATATTTATATATATATATTGTATTCACAAGTACATATATTTATCTATCTCTACATGTCTAACCTTTTTCATTCAAACCTTGGTCCTATATATAAAGATGAAGCTAATTGGCCACTATTGATGAAGAGAAACCTTGTCTTTGAATGTCTGTTTATATGCTGAGATATCTTGAATGACTGTGTTCTAGATATCAACCATTCATTTCCGTCACTAATGCTCTTAATAAATTATACTCCTTTGCATAAGTCAGAACAATGCTCTCTTTCTAAAGAAAGAGTTTTTTCATACATCATTAACGAAATATTGAGTCAATGTTGTACAAAGGATCTTAGTCCAAAGGTTTAGACAACAACCTTGACTTCCACATAGTTGACCTTTATCTTGATGCATAACCTTATCGTTATCTATGACACAATGCTTCATCAAGGTCTAGAGTGTTACCAATATTAGTCCAGAGCGTTGTCCGAAGTCTAGAGCTCTCACTTGGTCCAAAGACATAAGTTCTCTTGTAATTACATTATAAAAAAAAAGAGGTAAATGTAAAGAATAAAGAAATTAAAATGTATGTGATCGTAAACATCAAGAGTTTATGTTATTTTTTAGGGTTATGATCCTCTCCATTTATGTTTCTCTCTATTTTTTCCATTTGGAGAGATAAAGACATAAAAAAAAGTTAATAAATGGAGTTTGCAATTTTGAGAGAGATAGACACAAAAAATAGATTGTGGGTCCTAACACTAAGTGAGTCCAACCATCATTAATTATTTTATGGCTAAAATATGGTACTCGCCCCTACAAATATGTCTCGTTTAAGTTTTGGTCCTTGTAAAAAGGAAATTTTGTTTTTGGTCCTTGCAAAATTTTTTGTTTTTTAAAATTGTCCCTCCAGGGACTATTTTCAGAAACAAAATTTTTTGTAGGGACCTGTTTAAAAAAACAAAATATTTTGCAGGGACCAAAAACTACAAAATGGGTCTAGTCATCATGTGCCACGTATGCAAATCATCACAAAAATGGGGTCAGGGACTATTTTAAAAAACAAGAAATTTTGCAGGGACCAAAAACAATTTTTTTTTTACAGGAACCAAAACTTAAACGAGGCATATTTGCAGGGACGAATGGAATATTTAAGCCTTATTTTATATTTTTTTAGAACTTTTTTTGTGTCTTTATCTCTCCAAATAGAAGAAATGGAGAGAAACATAAATGGAGAGGATCTTAACCCTTTATTATTTTACATTTTTTCTGCTATTTGTAATAAATGCTCTAATTAAGCATTAATTAATTCTATTTTTCAAAGATAAACTTGCAATTGGAATACAGAATTTCAACAAATTTAATACTACAATCAATTTTTTTAATTCATGTGGTTTTCTCAAGAGGTCATATATATTGGGACAGAGGTGACATCAATTATTAAATTGACTATTTAACCATAAATAGTTTTGAGATATTTGACAATTATTTTAGGGTTAAATTATACTTCCTCCATCTCAATATGTAAGCAAAAAAAAAAAATCAATTTCTTTATCCCAAAATATAAGTAAAAAAGACAAACTTTTATCCGATTTAATCTTATTTATTTTTTTTTTTAAAAAAAACCATCTTTTTCAAGAAAAACTTTTGCTTATTCTTATAAAATTAAATGCAAATTACATTCAATTTTTTCTCTCTTCCATTTTCTTCATAACCAATAGCCAATGAAAATTGTTTTTACATCTTCCCATAAAACTTATTCCAAAGAAAACACAAAAAACTATTTTTCAAATTCTTATGTTTTAGTTTTCTTAACAC